>Ga0214543_1000398_pt1 | contig 70972 bp, 33 predicted proteins | sample CNSS2metaG_FD_160094 | JGI IMG/M metagenome (GOLD analysis project Ga0214543, IMG submission 160094) | Root nodule microbial communities from cowpea collected in UCLA plant growth center, Los Angeles, California, USA - CNSS2 | ecosystem: Host-associated > Plants > Roots > Nodule | place: USA... | reverse complement strand
GTAGTGCATTTTGATGAGGATGAATTAATGTTATGAATTTAACTTCTTCCAGACTTATATCAATTTAATTTTTCCCAAACTTAAATCAATTTCACTTACTTCAATGCTCAGATTAAGATGTCATTTTAAACATGTTGGGACTAATATCAACATAATCAAACTAATTCATTTCTTCATTTAACAATAGTACAAAACAGATTGGACTTTAAAAGATTACACACAATAACAGTACGAATAATACAATAAGAACTCCCTATTACTAATTGCAGCCTCTTCTCAGCAACCTTCAATGACTTCTCTAAATCATTAATCTGCCTCATTTGTGTCATGATGATGACATCCTTTTCATCAACACCATCATTTGAAAAAGTTGCAGTTATTGGAACCACCACTCTGTAAATCAATAAACCAAAAATTAAAACTACTTTATTATTAACACAAAAGTAAAAATAGATTGTACCGAAAATTTTCTACCAATATTCTTTGGAGTTCTTACCATCCTCAAAGCAACCATCTCTCTGCAACTACAAATCGGGGTTAATTCGTTTCTTGTTGAACCACCAATAGTGCACGAAGTGATACAACACAGTTGCCTCCAACGATTACAACCAGAGGTAAAGGAAGAAGATTGAGACTGTAACATACCTATATAATGGGATTGCAGAAAGAAGAACATTGCAGCAATACCAATACCAATTGAGAATGGAGGAACAAGATTGCTAAAACTCATCAACTGCCCAAACATTCCCTACCAAAACCCTAGCTCACTTATTTATCCCCAAATATCTAATTAAGCCACATGTGCAGTACACGTAACACACCCTAATACAAAATCGTGCCACATGTACAATGTTCCATTAATGATTTAAACGGCGTTACAGAAAAGGACCAAATAAAACACGAATTGCAAAAATGAGGACCATTTTAAACATTCTGTGAAAATGAGGGACCATTCGCAACAAACACTACGAGAATGAGGACCAAAAAGGTATTTAAGCCTAAAAGAAATATTTAATAAACATGTACGCAAATATACGCATTAAACTTTTTTATTTATTAAAAATAGGATGATGACAGTAATATCATGATTACAGATTATGAATTTTACTTGAAAAAAAGTATATATTCAAATCCGTTCTCTTCCTTCCATTGTTTTCTCAAATATCACTTTGTGTATTTCTATTTTTGTTCAATTAAAAAGTGAAAAAGTTAGTGCCGCAAATTCAACCTTATCCATTATAAAGAAGAATCGCTCTAAATCAAATTTAACAACGTTAATTACTGCGAAAAATTGGAGTTAGAATATTGCTTCTATTCAAATAATTTACTTAGTCTTTTAACTGTAAAATAAAAAATAAATAAAAATATTCCCTCTCAATGGATTTAGGAAGCAACAGCATGGAAACAACTTCCAAATTTCCAATGGTGAATTATAAAATTATTTAAATGTCTTTTTAATTCTCATATACCATATAGTTTTATTTAGCTTTTGTAATGTTTTTATTTTAATCCTAATTCTTAGTAAATGATGGAATGTCTCATATAAATTAAAGGGTTAAATATGTTTTTAGTCCCTTAATTTTAAAAGTGAATTTTAGAATTAGTCCATTTTGAAACTTTAGACCAATTTAGTTCATCTTTCGAAATACATGGATTTAGTCCTTTTAATCAAATTTTCTTGAATTTATTTGACATTTTAAATTCATTTCATAATAGTATTTGACTTAACATTGAAGAGAAAATGTGTCAAACACTATAAACAACTCAAATACAACCCTGAAATGTGTACGAAACATCAAATAAATATAACAAAATTTGATTAAAATGACTAAATCCACGTATTTCGGAAGATGAAGGACTAAATTGATTTAAAGTTTCAAAAGAGACTAATTCCAAAATTCATTAAAAGTTAAGGGACTAAAAACATATTTAATCTTAAATTAAGAAATAGATAGATGTTTGCCAATTAATAAAAATTAAAACCAATTTTTTAATATGTGTTAATGATAATAAAGAATTACTTGATGTAATTTTCCATGCCAGAAAAACATGGATTAGAATTTGGAATATTCATGGTTTCAAACACTTTAAACATCTTCCACACGAAATTGATTGGTAGCTCTCAAAATCTGTGTAATGCAGTGTTATTTTCTTTAATCAACATGGAATATCTGTTACAATGTTAATATATTATTGTTAAACCAATCAATAAAGCATAATTTATTTTTTATGTTGGTTTCTGAGTATGTGAACTAGTTGAAAAAAAAGCCAAACACATCACTTTCTTATGTTGTTTCCATTATTTCTTGAGCAGAAATATATGAAACTAGCAACGTTTGACTTTGTTTTTTATCTTACCACTCTTTTCATTTGGAGTATTATATTTGTTACTAATCCAACCAAGTTTTGCACGCAAGGAATCATATTTTGACTTAAGAAATAACGTATCGAATATTTTGAACTTTTTATGTCGAAATAGATTGAAATGGAAAAAAAAATTAACAATGTTTTATATGAATGCTAAAATAATTAACAATGTTTTGCACACAAGGAATCATATTTTGACTTAAAAAATAACCTATACTCACCTTTTTAGGTATTGTGAAATTATACAAACCGTTCCAACTTTTCATTAGGTATTGTATATTAGGGTATTAAAGACCAATATGCCAACAAAATCTATGCCAAGACGTGTATAAGATCGGTCTATCTTAAAATTCCTTTTATTTTAAGACGTGAAATATAGAAAATGATTTAAATTTTAACATATGACAGACCTAAATTTTGATACATAATACTTTCAGATAATGTTAAAGTCCATTCAACAGAAGAGACCAAATCGAGTTTTTTTTACAAAAATAAAGACTCAATTGAATCGCATCATACTGCTATTATAAGATCCTGATTACACATACGAATTACTTTCTTTTCTATTTTGCTAATTGTACAACAAAATATTGTCTGCAAATATAATACATTTGTGGGTGTATAACAACACATCAATGCACATAAACCAAAAACCATTTCAAGAACTTTGTTCCTCAAGTACCACAGGCAGCTCCAACTTTTCATTACCCCTCTGAACCATCAACACCACTTTATCTCCTACATTATACTCATCCAATGCTTTCAACAACTCTGCTTTGCTCTTCACCTGCCAAAGATGCACCAAACTTATAATCAAATTAATTAACACAAGTTTATTATATGCATTACCTAAGGAAAGTTAACAAAAAAATTCTTCAGAAGAGAACTCACAGGCTTATTGTCAACTGCAACAATGATATCTCCAAGGACTATATTTCCAGCAAATCCCCTTGTGGTGGGATTTAACCCAGCTTTGGCAGCAACACTATTTGCAGGAACCTGAGGAACACAAGTTCAACAGAGTTAAACAATGATTTATAAGTGTAACAAGAGAGAATCTTGTGGATTTACCAGAAGAACAAGAGCTCCATTTCGAACATTAAGTTGGTTTGCAATTAAGTCCGGTGCAATATCCACATCTAAACCAGCTCTAACAACCTTCAATCACAAATTATAAACCTTGTAATGTTAATAAGGATACCACAGCAAAGTTGAAGACTTGCTACATTCTTTTTGCATATTTTGGTTCCATGAAACACTTACTTTTCCAAACTGAATGAGTTGAGGAACAATTCTTAATACAGTTGAAGATGGGATTGCAAATCCTACACCAGCTGATGTTCCTGCAATAGCAAGAAAAGAAACAAAAACATGAAGCATGCAAAACTAGAACTTGCAGCTTAAACAGTCATTTCTCCATGCAAAGTAAAGTGAATGAATCAACAATGTAATGAAGGAAAAAGTGGTAGAATTGTGTTTACAAGTGAACCCAAAAGATTTTCTCAGCTACAATTTTCATATATACATCAATTCCTTCTGATTGTGATGGTAAAATAACTTGCCTGTCTGAGTAAATATTGCAGTATTAATCCCAATTAAGCTTCCTTTGGAATTGAGAAGAGGGCCTCCACTGTAAGCATCACAGGAAAAGTAAGAAATGCAGCATTTTATATAACAACCAGTTAACACTCGATAGCATCATGAAAAAAATAAAAAGAAAACATTTTGACCAAGAAAACATTGTAACCTGTTCCCAGGATTTATTGCTGCATCAGTTTGAACACCACCACCAATTGTTACCCCAGTTTGACTAAAGATATCTCGGTTAAGTCCACTTATAACACCAACTGTGAGGGTGTGATCAAAACCAAATGGATTTCCAATTGCCAAACATTGTTGCCCAACTTTTAGAGACGATGATTGCCCCACCTTGATAGGCCTTAAAATATCTTTAGGGGCATCTACCTGTATTTGTGGATTTGTTAATACTTGTCATGTGTATGCACAATTTTATTAACAAGAAAGCAACTTTTAGTAACATGTAATGAACTAAAGAAAAAGACAAACCTTTAGAATTTCAATGATGAATCAATCATTTGATGGAACAGATTATTATAAAAGTAAAACAGAAGACCTCATATGTTAATAGGAACCTTAGTAACAACAAAAGAATATCCAACTTGGAAGAAAAAATGATATAGAGTGCAACAGAGATGTTATGGAAATCAGACAATTGATTTACAGAAGAAATAAGTTCAGAAAGTAAAATAGAAATCATGCCTTCAAGACAGCAAGATCCTTTAAACGGTCAGCTCCGATGAGTCTACCTTCAAAATTCTTTTGTAACCTTTATAATTGAAAGAGTAGAAATCAGAATTACATATGTTGAAACTGAAATTTGACATTATATGCAAAGAAAAAACAGTCTACATGAGCCTCACCCTTCTGATGCTAGAATATTAACTCTGGCAACCACCTCACCAGCCTTCGGGTTTTTTGAAAGGGCATTGCCAACTACTGAATAATACAAGAATGTAACAATCACATGTCAGCACCTGGTCTTGCAAGCCTACTGAATACACTGAGATTGGGAAAATATGCATACAAATTAACAAGCGCATAGTACAGAGCTTTCCATCAGAGCACAGCAAATACATTAGGCAAGCAGAAAAATGGAGCTAAAGATTTCAAAGAAAGAGCAAAAAGGAGATAAATCAAAAGATCCACATACGAGAAACCTTATCCATTCACACGGAGAGGTCAACAAAATCTTACTGAAGAGATCAAAAGCTAAATGTGTTTGTGTTATTTTAGAGATTGAAGCCAAACATAACATAGAAACTGTTCCCCCTGATTCTCACCATGATAATTTGTCACAATGTGGCCCTCCTCATCCCACACTACTCCCGAACCGTTTCCTTCAGGAATCTGGTAGTATAGATACAAAAAACAAATTAAACTGTTTCATATTCTAGTGTAGGACAATAAAAAAACCTATCATGCTTATTAGATAGAGTACTGAGTTATTATAGATTTAACATGAGATATTATAGATTAAGTACTGAGTTACCTCAACCACACCAGTTATATTAAGCTGAGGACGTAATGTCACATCAAAAATGTTAACAACAGAATATGTGTTTTTTTCAAATAGTTGGACAATTCGATCCTGCCAATCACAATGAATTGGAATTAACTATTGCTGCAACAGTATAAGAAATATGTCATGCAGACACTACAGACAAAATAGGGGCTATAGTTGAAAGCTGACCTCTATGGGAAAGAGTGGCCCAGAAGAAAACACAGGAGGGGTTACTTCTTCAAGTGTTACTGATGGATCCCCCAATGCCAGGGCTGTACATTTACAAGTTATGACATGAAGATAAACTTTTCTGGTAAATACTAAAAGAGACTTGCATAAGAGAATATAATAACAACATGTTTATAATGAAAGAAAATAGAAAAATAGAACACGCTGCTACAATTCGCTGACTGCACTTCACTTGTTATGTATTTATTACAATTGGTGACATGTAACAACTATGAACTCATGACACCATCAAGGACCTAGAATCACTGCACACACATTTCAGACAGTCCAGGGTATAATCACGATCTAATGGCTTTCTTTTTTCTTCTAATATTATATGAATTTTATGAAGGATAAAAAAACATAATTAAAGGTTAAGATTCAAAGTTCTTTCTATCTGACTACAGAATATCTTCCTCCCACCATTGGCAACTCACAGTTCCATGTCCATATTATAAACTACTAGTGAAATACACCAAATCAAAGGTGGTCCATCTCACTAGCATTTACAAAGATATAAATATAAATATTTTAGCAAATTAGCAATACCCTGTTGATGATAGTTTAATTGTCATGCACTATGGGCGTAAAGATTTTTACATGGTCAAATAATTAGAATTGGGTAATATTGTATCTTCCTACAAATCCTCATAACACTTTATAAAGAGAGTATTAGAAAATACGCTTAATGTCCAGAAAATATAAAAAAATTCTATTATTTCATTATCTAGTAAATAGGAGAATCAGTAGGAAGAGAATATAGGAAGTATTAGAACTATTCTTAGAAATCGCTTTAGATATGTTTTCCGAAGTAATCATTATGAAAGTCTAACAATTTTACCATGCCATACATACATAGCAATAGTTATGAACTTACGAAGATATAGTCAATCAAACAAGCTGAACACAAAAGCAGAACCGTGCGGACCTGACATGTACCTTGAAGAACATAAACAGGAAAACACAGTTAAACTCGCCACTAACACACGTCGTGTTGGAGATAGAACAAGCTTCTTCACCATTGCATCAAAATCCAAAGTTTTATCTTGAACTTGAATTGTGCTGCCGCTACATGTGTATTCAATCAAACATGCACACGTCAATCAAAGTTTCAACCCCACAAAAAAAATAAAAAATAAAGAAGCAACACCAACAACGAAAACGCACTCTTGATGCACAAAGACTCAAACTTTGCAAATGCAAACACAAAAGACACACACCCAATTGCAGTTTGTCATGAAAAACTTATGTTTTTTCACAGTCAATTACGAAGGAGAAAAAAAATTACGCACTCCTAATGTAAACTTATATTGTCATTCAATCACCAATTATCATGTATGATAAATTTAACGACTTTTGTTGTAACTACCTTAACACTCATGTCAGTTTTTAATAACACTTTTTTCCCACTGCTTCTTATGCAAACTTTTTGAAAACAGAAAACAGAAAATGCTTTTCCAAACCAAACACCCCCTTAGTTTGAAGATGAAAATGGACTCTAGCATGCACAAAGACTCAAACTTTTGAAATGCAACCACAAAAGGACCACACCCAGTGCAGTCTTTTACGGAAATCTCAATTTGCAAAACCAATGGGGATACATAGCGTAATGGGGGCGAACCTGTTGGATGAAACGGCGTCGTTTGGGGAGTGTCGGGAGTGAGAGCAGACAGAGGACATTCCATCGAAGCAAATCTCACGGCGGCTGAGGACACAGCTTCTTCTTCTTCTGTGGGTTGGCACTCTCACTGACCACAAATTGCATGCTGACAGAACTAGCATTTCTGATTTGAGGTGAAAATTGGAGTGAAAGAAGGTAAATTTGGAAGCTGAATTTTCGGGAGTGGAAGGAAGAGGGATAAGGGGTCAAGGGTGGCTCTATGATTATGGAATTTGAGATATTAATGTCATGTTTTCTGACAGCAGAATCTATGGTTCAATATTTAAAACAAAGAAAAAAATCTTGTGTTCTGTTTGTGATTTTCTCCGATGAAATTGAAATTTTATCTCATAAAATATATGATCGGTTAATACAAATACTTCTTTTGTATATTATAGAAGTAATTTTTTTTTATGGAAAAAAAAGGTACAAAAGATATTTATAGACTTATACTAAAAAATTATCCTTTATTTTTTATTGAAAAACAGTATAAGCATGGATTTTTTAGATTGAAAAAATGCACTGGAAGAAGTGAATTATCAAATTAAAATTTTGCTCCAACAATAGTATTTAAAAAAAGTGTCAAAATTTTGCTCTGAAATTTAAAAATACAATGAATGAGTGGAATTGAATTAAATTAAATTAATTTAGAGATTAATTTTAGTCATTCACATTATTCTCGGATTAAAGATCTTATATTGCTAGTTAATAAAAAGAAAAATACTTGTATTGAATTTTAAATCAATTATTATAAATCTTACAATTTCATTATACAAACTAGTGTACAATTGGATCATTTAATAAAACTTTTTAATGCTTGTAAATTAAATTTTTAAAAGTATTGTTTAATTGAGAAAACTTTTTTATTATTCAAAAGTTCTATTACAGAAAACAATTTATAAGCAATTGAATCAATTTTCTATGTAAATAGACATTTGAGAATGTATTACATGTACGCTTAGAGAAACTAAATTATGTGCTATGAAAATATTTACTTTGCTTAAAATTGTGCAAGAAATAAATAAAAGCCATCAAAAGATTACATTGATGAAGCCCTAGATTTTCTTCGACGTCTAAATCCCTAACCAGACCCTTCCCTAAAATTCCTCTCATTCATTCTCTCAAAACACACTTCCACGCCCTAATTATCAAATATTAAATTTATCCAACCCCTTCTCTTTCCCTCTAATTTCCGCCATTGAACAGAACAAAATAAAAAAACCCTAATCTGAATGCCCCACTTCTGTGTCCTCTTTCATTCTCTCTGTTGAACCTATTCCAATGGCTAGAGGCCTCTTCCACTTGTGCACACGCAAGAGAACCCTCTCAAAGCTTCAAGCTCTTCTCTTCAACCACTCCCAATTCCACACTTTTCAGAACCCGGTTTCCCCAATTTCGACCCGTTTCTCAAACCCGCTCCTTCGGCCGAGATTCTCCCAAAGTTCGAGACTTCCCGGCGAAAGATTCCTCCCCGCAAGACCTTTTTCCGCCGCCGGAGATGAGGGCGGCGGCGGCGGCGGCGGCGAGACGCCGATAGCTGAGTTCGACGCAGATTGTGGTAAGAACATTGATTTTGAGCTTGAAAATGAAGATAGTAGTAGTATTAATGGTTTTTGTGAACATGGGGTTGTTGCAAACGATGGTAGTAAAGAATGCAATTTAGAAATTGTTGATTCTTTGCAAGAATGTAGTAGTATTAGTAGTGGTAGTGATAATGGCGATGAGTTAGGGAAGAAGAGTGAGGAATTTGACCATGTGGCATCACGTGACCCTGTCGAGTTGTACGGCGAAATGTGCAGTGGGAAACGGGGTGCAAGTCTGGATAGGTCAGAGGTAGAGGTGCTGCGAGAAGTGTGCGTTTGGTTTGCCAAATCAGGTTGGGCATCCAATCAGGCCCTTGCTATTTATATTGGTTTGTCATTTTTTCCCACAGCAGCACACAAGTTCCAGAGCTTTCTCATGAAGAAATGCCCTGTTGATGTTGCCAAGTACTTGGAGTATCTTGGGCCGAGCCAAGAGGCAGTGAGTTTTTTGTTTCCAATATTTGTGGAATTTTGTTTGGAGAAATTTCCTGATGAGATAAAGAGGTTCAGGGGTATGGTTGAGTCGGCTGACCTCACCAAGCCACACACTTGGTTTCCATTTGCAAGAGCGATGAAACGGAAGATTATTTATCATTGTGGGCCGACGAATAGCGGCAAGACGTATAATGCATTGCAGCGGTTTATGGAGGCGAAAAAAGGGATTTATTGTAGTCCACTTAGGTTGTTGGCTATGGAAGTTTTTGACAAGGTTAATGCAAAGGGGATCTATTGCAGCTTGTTGACCGGGCAGGAAAATAAGCGTGTACCGTTTTCAAATCATGTTGCATGTACTGTGGAAATGGCATCGACACAGGAATTGTATGATGTGGCAGTTATTGATGAGATTCAGATGATGGCAGATCCTAATAGGGGGTATGCATGGACAAGGGCTCTCCTTGGGTTGAAGGCTGATGAGATACATTTGTGTGGTGATCCTAGTGTTATGGATATTGTCAAGAAGATCTGTCAAGACACTGGGGATGAGTTGTATGAACAGAATTATGAGAGGTTCAAACCGTTGGTGGTTGAAGCTAAGACGCTGCTAGGAAATCTTGAAAATATTCGGTCTGGGGATTGTGTAGTTGCATTCTCTAGAAGAGAGATATTTGAGGCTAAGTTGGCAATTGAGAAGCAGACTAAACACCGTTGTTGTGTGATATATGGTGCTCTTCCACCTGAAACTCGTAGACAGCAGGCTAGTTTGTTCAACGACCAAAGCAATGAATATGATGTTCTGGTGGCCAGTGATGCAGTGGGAATGGGCCTGAACCTTAACATCAGAAGGGTGATTTTTAATAGCCTTACAAAGTACAATGGTGACAAAATGGTTCCTGTTCCGGCATCGCAGGTTAAGCAAATTGCAGGAAGAGCTGGCCGGAGAGGATGCCTATATCCTGATGGACTTGCCACAACCTTGCATTTAGATGATTTGGACTACTTAGTTGAGTGTTTGAAACAACCTTTTGATAATGTGAAAAAGGTAGGCCTGTTTCCATACTATGAACAGATTGAATTGTTTGCAGGGCAACTTCCGGATTTGACATTCAGCCAGATATTAGAAAAATTTGGTGAAAGTTGCCGTTTGGACGGGTCATACTTCTTGTGTCAACATGGTCACGTCAAGAAGATTGCTAATATGTTAGAGAGGGTCCAGGGATTATCTCTAGAAGACCGTTTTCATTTCTGTTTTGCTCCTGTCAATGTTAGAGAACCAAAAGCTATGCACCATTTACTTAGATATGCAACATCTCTTGGTCAGAAGCTCCCTGTAAATGTAGCTATGGGCATGCCAAGAAGTTCTGCTCGAAATGATGCTGAACTCCTAGACCTTGAGACTAGGCATCAAGTATTATCTATGTATTTGTGGTTGTCCAACCAATTTGATGAGGAGACATTTCCTTATGTGAAGAAAGTAGAGGCAATGGCTTCAGAAGTTGCTCACTTACTGGGTGAATCTCTTGTCAAAGCTAACTGGAAACCTGAATCAAGGAATAAAGAGAAACAGAAAACTGGAAAAAATGAAAAGCAACTAGAAACAGGGAGTGCAGTTCAATTACAAACTGTAAAACGGGGAATGGACTATTCAAGGCAACAATCACTGATAAAATTGTACAAGAAGTAAGTATCCCTGGATCTATCTGTCTACCATCTTTATCCAAGTGTTTGTTTAATTTCACCAGATGTGAATGCAAAGATCTCTTTTGCCGCAAAACTTCTTCTGTTTTTACTATCTAAGCATATGGTTTCTTTATCTAAGTGAAAGGCTGGCTATGATGATTATCTTGTGTGATTTTGGCGGCTCATCATTGTGGCATACAAATAATGGTTGTTGTTGAAAACATTATTAGAGGGGGTAACATGCTACGGTTAATGATAAAAAGGGTCTAATTCCAAATGAACAAATATTATATTATATGGACTGGGACGAAAGTAAATATATTAGAAGGATTAAAACAAAATAGCAAGGACAAAAAGCAAAAGAAAAATTATTTTAAGGATCAATAGTCATACAACAATTTTTAGATTCCAAAAGCAAAGTACAACTTCATTTCGAGGATGAAAAACTTGTAAGTTCAAAGTTATTTTCTGGTGCTATGTTTTCTAAATTTTTTACCTTTGGCTGAACTTTTATTTCTATGATAGGAAATCAGAAGGATCCATGGATTGAGAAATAAATTACTGTTGAAGTCTGAAGCTTCTGATTTATCAGAAAGTAGTTATGAATGTATTGAATGCGTTCAAAATCCAATGCTTTTTATATGCTCTATCGTTCCCTTTTTTCTGTCATCTACTTATCTATCCCATGATCGGTGTTACCTGACTACAAGGTTTTTCTTTTTTTCAGGAATCGTCATGAAAATTCTTTACAGCTTGATAAGTCAAAGAAAGTAGCTAGCTAAATTGTCATGACCCTAAGGTAGTTCTAACATTCTCTCTTCTGTTGGGGATGGATCTTCGAGGTTTATTTTCTGCGGGATAATATAGGAATTTTCTGAAATGAATATGAAAAGTTAGCCGTTTGATCCAGAAAAAAACCATATATAATAATAAAAATGTAATAATAGAAATGGGAATTCTTGATAAAACTGAATAGTAATAGAAAATATTTTATTTGGGAGACAACAGACAATATCTATTATCTAAATTTCTTTTTGGTTATCCCTAATAAAATATCAGGCCCATCTCTGTACAAATAGAATCGTATATCAAGTACAATGAAAACGCGGATATAGTCGAATGGTAAAATTTCTCTTTAGAATTGTAATTTTATAATGCAAAATAGTTACTCACTTGTACTTATTTTCGCATTTTAAAAATTTTAAACTCATTTATTTTAACATTTAATTTTAAAATGGTCACACTTCATTTCGGTGACAATCCATTTTACCAGAGTATGAGAACATTAAAGTTAATTCTGCTGAGATGGAGTTGTAATAGAAGAGATTATATATACAAAGATTTACCGATTTTCAAGTTCACCAAATGATGAGGTGTGTGAAAATGTAGTCGAGAAATTTTGATTTGTGCATCTTTACTATACTATGGATAAATAGGTCAATCATAATTCCCGTTCAATGGTGTTTTTGAAAACAAATACATGAATTCTTGACTAATTTCGTTATGCTGCATGTTATGATTTTATCCTTTTTGTGGCATACAAGTATCAGGCAAATGCTTCAAGACATTTTTGTGTAATGACCGAGAAGAAATCCTGTTGTTAGCTATAATGTGGTTATAATTGATCTCGAGTATTTACTAAATCTTAGATTTCATTACTCAACTTATTATAATTAAAGTAACTGATTGACTTAATATTGTTCTAAAGTTATATAATTTTTCATAAATATCTGTCATTAACAATCTCTCTATTTTAACTAACAACATTTTGTACTAAAAGAAAGATAATTGATGTAACGGACATTATAGAAAAACAAATATCTTTCATTTATATATTTTGGCCAAAAGTGTAAGCTATGGAAAATAGTTAACGGCCAGGGAGAAAAAGAGACTGTCAAGCAAAATCTGTTAACAGATTACATTCCAATTACAAAATTGTATACACAATCATTGCTGAGGAAATTCTATTGAAGTTTCAAAATTTGCTAAAAGCTCCCATAAACGACTTTTATGTGAAACTACACCTAGTATACAAATCCTAATAAAGAAGAAAATAAGGGTTAAAACTATCCCAGATAGAGCAATTTCGCATCTCAGGAAGCAAGCCATTAGCAACATCACCGGCCATTTTCTCATGTGATTCTACAACTAACTTAAATAGGTTAGAAATCAAAGGGTTTCTAAGAAATGGATTGATAGCTCTTCCAAGAACAACTACATCAGATAGTAGTAGTTTGGCATCATTATTGCTACATACAAGGAAAATGCAGTTAGAAAGAGCATAGAAACCGAGTAAATTTGCATATAAGGGTAAAAATGCATCTTTATGGTTACCCACGCCTCCTATCCAATCATTCCCTTCCTGTTTCACAATATGGTCTTGAGCATATGACACTAGTTGATGGGAAAATCTAGCTCTCCATTCACGTAAATAGCTCCTGAATTCATCTCTGTCAGCCCAGGACTTCAAAATAGGTAGCTTTTCCATATTGGAGCAACAAATTTGACTGATCAACAGTTTCTCTTCATAATGATTGTCAATCTCCTTGTCGAAAACCCGTCTCACAAGATCTCCTTCGGGTGCTACACAGTTTTCAACACGTAATACCCACTGACAAAGATAATCGAAATAATCAATCCAGTGGCCAAAAATGGAAGAGAGATGGTCAAAACAGAGTCTTATCACTCTATCTACTTGGATTGGACCCAATCCAGGAGTATGGTTGCTCCTAGCTTTTTCTTTAGTAAAACACTTCTGAACATCTGAGGAAAGCCTCAATCTAACAGAGTCATCTTCATCTTCCAAAAGCTTAATGCATGTGAGCCACACCTCTAGTACCTGATGAGCATACGAGTTTATAGCTTCATTTTTCACAAAACAAGATGAAGTGTCCAAAGGAATCTGGTTATTCGAAACAAATGAGCCAAGGAACCCAGCCTGCTCAAGCAAACCAGATGCTATCAAAGATTCAGCTGCTGCATAGCGCATACTCGCCGGCTCAGATGATGAACTGCATTGTTTAATCATGTTACAGAAAAAAACAATGCAATCAAACAAACAAACTACCATTTCCTCCTGATGAATTTCACCACATACTGAAAAATCTATTCCGTCATTTGGTATAATAGAACTTGCAAACAACATTGTAATTCTCTTGATGCATACCCCCAGACAACGAACAAGGGTCTCTTGGGTCTTCGCATGTCTTGCTTGCTTGTACAAGAAAACTAATTCATTCCAAAATTGCAATACGGAGTCAAAGTCCATTTCACCAACATAACTTGTACTGGTGCACTTGTCTTGACCCGCCTTTCCAAACTGCAGCAAATTCCAAGCTACAAGGATCTTCAGAATGTAATTTGTACATCTGTGGTGCTTCTCTGATGCCAAAATGTTCACCAAGGTTCCATGAAGGTTAGTTTTTGCCCAGAGTTGAACAGCCATGATGTCATTACGGAATAGATCATGGACCTTACCAGAAGGCTCCGATGCTTTAAGGAACTTCAGCAACCACTTCAGAGTTGCAAGTCGAACTTCATATAATGAATCTGACAAGCAGCAAATCAACCTATCCAAAAGACCAAAGGATGTGTTTTCCATTTCATCTTCAGGAAAGGACTCTGAACTGGGAAGAGAATGCCTTAGTCTCATATTGATTGTCTCTTCCTCATCCATAGGAGCATGAAAAAAACATCCAAAATATGAAATGGCTGCTTGCTCACGAAGTTTGGCAATGGTAGGATCATAATATGACAGGCTATGTGATTCTAAATCTAAGCATTCTGTTGACAGCTCCAATAGCAGCTTGGAAATGGAACGGAAATGTTTTGAGATCTGGCATGTTCTTGCCATATTGACCATTTGATCCAGAACTCTTAAGAATGTTTCATTAAGGATAGGGCATGGGCAATGAGTGGGCCTTGCAATCCATGACCGCAGTAGAAGATCTTGGATCAACTCACCAATGATATGATCTTTCCTTGAGTTATCAGCGAGATTCCTAAAATTTATATCTAGTAAAGCGCTCAATTGCAACAGAATTCCATGAATGAAGTTGAAGGAAACTGGAAAACTAGTTGATTTGATCAGTTTATCTACACAGGGCAACTCGGATATAATATTGTGAAGGACTGCAGGCAATTTCTCATTTGATACTATACTGGTTAGAGCTCTGGATGCAAGAACACGAACTCGTAAATTGCTTTGGGTTGAGCACCTTCTAATCCAAGGCATGAAAAGGAAAGGGTCTAGCTCGTCTCCTGTCTCACCAGCAATTGATGAAGGCTTGAGTCTAGATAAGAGAATCAGAATTGGATACAAGCTCGGATGCAAATTATTTCCACGGATGGACTCTAAATCTCCTGAAGATGCACAACCCAAAAACTCTGTCGCAACTTCCAGTTCATTAAACAGAAATGAATGCAATGACGGATACCTAGGTCCAAAAAATGGTTTAAAAGTCATCAGTAACTGTTCACACCACCTCTGAATATACTCACTCATAACAGACAGTGCTATCCAGAACTAGTAATGATACATATGAAGTTAAGATTTGGACAGTGAGCCCATGGGCTGCATATAACATATCATAACATGAAAAATTGAAAATGTCTCCAGTTAACAACTTTGAAATTATGCAAACATCATTAGTGGACAGTGTGAAGTGATTATGAGCACAGAAAGGAAAGCCACAAACTGCTATCACATTCCATCTACAGTACAAAAATGGACAAATGCCAAGTGAACCATTTCCAAAAATCATCCGATCATACCAATACTTATCAACATACAATATAAAGATTAAAGCAATGCCAGAAACCAGCGAACGTATCAACATTCAGAAAAAGGTAATATAATAACAAATTTATGATTATGCAGATATATACATATATACCTCCAACGTGGGAGATGTTCCAATCTTAGAAATTCATTAAGACTGTGCCCACTTTATCAGTAAGCATGTTATTATCAATGTGATGATTATAGCCAAAGATCAACTCTATCAAAATCTTCGGCTACAAAGTGAAAGCCCGAGAATAGTTTTATAATCTAGCATTTATCATAAAAAGATTAAGATCCAGCTTACTAGTCTTAAATAGTAATCACCGCCTTTCTATAGAAAGTTCTTATACTTCCTTGGAGTTTATTCTCAGATCAGATCCCTTACCTCCACAATTCAGATCAATGCCTGAATTGTCATCAAAATTATCAGGACCGGGAAGTATTTTAACCTACAGCTCTTTAGCAAATTCATTAATTCCATCCTGATGTAAAAAGGAGAATTTACTTACAATACATGTTTGATCATAAGACTTTGAAGGTATAAAAAGTGATTCCATTTCATCCACTTGTCTACCTTTTACTCTTCCTTCGAAGCTTCAATCTCAATACCTTCTTAATTGAATATACTTTTTCTATGCATGTATATAATATGAATAAACAAACTTCCTTACGCGCTTAACAAAGTAAAAATAAGTTTACATATATATGAAAAAATCAGTGTCATTTCAACTATGGTAGCATAACTGCAGACCTAACATGAATTATTATGTATGATAAAAAGCTTATCATACGGATAATCTAACCAAGTAGTACCCTGAAATTGAAATCACTTGAATTACTAGAACTTAAAGCTTAAAAGGGTTTCCTTTAAAGTTGGCCTGTTCTCAGAAATATGTATAAGGAATAATAATAATCACTTAAATGAAACTTTAAGCAGCACTAGGTGTCGAGGTCAATGCAAGCTCATCTTTGTGAGTTGTAAAGGTAAAAAAAAAACTTGGAGTTGGAGAATAGAAAGAACAGCCTTTAGTCATTTGACAGAAATGGACATGTTTGCTGGAAACCGAGGTGTGCTTCACTAGAACAGCTGTTTGATCTCATGTTCATTCTTAACTTCACATGGCACAGAGTGGGTCTCGTAACAGAAACCCTATCTGTCGAAGACTGAAATACCAAAAAAAAGGACCAGTGTCTCGTAAAACAAGTAACGGGGATTTTCCCTATGTCAACAGAGCGGCCCTGATGGCTGTGAATTATGGGATAGCAATCACGACTGCCACTACATAAAAAATGTTTCACCAGAATCTGAATAGGGGCTACAGGCCATACCAATACAGCACACGATTAAAAACTATAATTGCAAGGCATCTCAATGTTCATGGGTATTGCAAGCAGCACCAATATTAGAAGACCATAAAAACTTCCAGGATACATGCATTAAGCAATAAATCAAATTTTAGCAAAAAATTTCTTGGATTGAAATATGAACGTGTTCTTCTCAAATGACATGTTATGATAGCTAAAAGTAAGTAGATCCAACATTCATACCTATGAAAAAATTCAAGCCCAGTTATTGCCCGTCGTGCTGATTCCCGTTTATGAACATTGAGGAATCCGATCATGCGACGAACCAGGGCAGTGTAAGCCAGACAAGCACTGTTTCTAATCTCCCAATACGGTGAAGAGAAAGAACGAATGGACAGAATCAATGCCTCGGCAGAGAAACCAGATGTATCAGTAGACAAGTTGGAGTCATTGAATGCAGCTCTTAGAACATTAAATGCATGTACTGTAGGAATGACACCTTCATCTCTGATCTTTGACGATGTCAGATTGACATTTCTTTCAGCTGCCCGTGTAGAATTATTTCCATTTGCCGAATCCTCTGACTTGCATGGGTCACCATTGAAGCTATTGTTTTCAATCTGATTCAGCATGGACCCATTACCTACATCTATAAGCCACCTTAAGGCCCGTGGCAGAAGCTTCTTTGGGGTGCCTTCTGGCTCTGAAAGGAATAGAGCAATAAATGCAGCAGGTATTCCAGCACTTCTTCTCAGCAAGTCATCCACTACTTGTCCTTTGGCCACAGTTCTTTGCATAAGTTGTTCCATCCAAGACTCTGTCATTCTATGAAGTCTGAAAAGGAAGATACACAACTAAGAAATAGCAAAAACATATGATTTCCGATATAACGACAAAAACTTCCTTATTTAAATCGAACAAACATATTTCTCTTTGTATTATGTATACGAGAGAACATAACATAGCCAAGAATCTTAGTTTCATAAAGTACATTGTATGTGAGCATGTGACCAGATCGTAACTAAAATTTTACAACTCATTTATCACACGTCATAGTTATCTTATGCCGGTATATGTGAAGAAAATAGGAATTTAAATACCAAATTGTTTTTAACATTTATAAGCAAAACATTGATATATAACACAGATTGCACAATACCTCGAAAATATATAATGCGTATTAAGTCTGGAGTTAGAATTATATGGGTCTTGATTGCAGAGTGAATGCTTTATTTCATTAGTTTTCAATTGCTTCCAATTGTCACTGTTAATTCGGAATTATAATTCTAATTTTAAAAAGAATACCAAAATAAATATTTGAAAATGTAGAGGTTACTCAAGAATGCTTTATTTAATTATTTGTCAGTTGCTTACTATTGTCAATGAGAATTAAAAGTTTAATTTTAGAAAGCCCGCTATACCAAACATGATATGTAGCCTTGCGAGTCCAGTTGCAAGATTCAATTTCAAGCTTAGTACTTTACATTATTTGGAATAGATTACAAAAGAAAACTTAAAATTAAAGAGAAGAAGATTTTAGAGTGAATTTGAGAGTGTATGTTCTCTCCTCTTAGGTTTCAATATTTATAGTACATGAGATACAATGGATGAGAGGAAAGAGGAGAATTCTAGAAGATGCTCCTAGGAACTAGAACTAACTAAAGCATGCTCCTAGGAACTAGGACTAAAGCATGCTCCTAGGAAAATGAATCTCCTTTAAGACTATTTATTCTAACAGAAAAAGACAAAAACTTTCATCAAGAGCATCCCATAGCCTGTAAACTTCCATGAGATAAGGATTATATTTATGGATTCACTTCGGTCATGCATTATTTAGTTAATCATGGTCCTTTGTCAAATGCTTTCTAAGTCTATCAAATGATATTCTATCCTCCCACTAATTGGACTTCTGCTATTTTCACTCCAATAAAAGTTATTTTTTTGTCAAAAGGTATCATCAACAAATAATTCCATTCCCGTGTTCTGAACACAGTTTCCGATATATGAACATGTCTTAATTTTGGGTATTTTTGCTATTCTTAAGTCTTTATTATGTGTAAATAAAGTATTTATCTTGTATCTATAATCTTCAGTAAAACAGTCATCTGCCATCTGTTATTATCTTATGATAACATTTATGGGATCAGCTACTGATAATCCTATCAAGGATAGATGACGGCAATTCCAGTATAAATAGGGTCAATTCTCTGTATTTTTTAATTGACAAATTGTATCTCATAATTTACACAGGATACATTTGTAGCCTTCGTATTGATTAGTCATTTCTTCTCTTTTATCCTTCTCTATTCTTTGTTAATATGCATTATCCATTACTCATTTCACAGAAACAAAAAACAGAAAAACAAAAATCCATACCTTGAGTCATTAGAGCAGAGTAATCGATTGCAAAGAGCTGTGAACCCAGCCCTCGTCTTATCAATTGCACCATTATGCTTCATCTTTAAGAGGACTTCTAAAAAGTGATTCCCTATTGTTTTAAGTTGTTCCAAGTCAAGCACAGAATCAGATGAAAAGTCAACAGAATGTCCCTCTAAATCAGATAAATCCGAAGAAGTATTCCTCGGCAATGGCACCTTTCGTATAATAGTCCCCAAAAGAAGGCTCACCTGAGGAAGAAAACATGGTGAAACATTAGGAACAAGAAAGAAATATGTAGACCTAATACCATTACGTATACTGGACCACTCTAACTCCATTCAACATTGAAATAACTAGTACGCCATAATATATTCTATTGGTATAATTTCTACAATTATAGGCGTGCAAATTTACAGTGAAGGAATAATGAATGATAAACTGAAATCTTTACCCCTTTTAAGAGAAAACACCATACTATATTTCAATGCTTTAACAGTTCTTAGACACTGTTCAGGTTAAGTACCTCTTTCATAGCAAGCCAGCAACCAACCATGACTATCTGTTCTGATGATCGGCCATCATCATGAGAAGGTGTTGAATTATTATTCTCACATTCAGATGAATGCATATGCGCATCATATGGTACCTCCATCACAAGATTATCCTCATCAAGCATCTCATCCATGTCTTCAGGCAAATACCAAGCATCTGCAGAAACCACCCATAGTGCCAATGAAGTTATCCTAACTACAAGATCTAGAAGTCTTTCCAACAAATACCTCAGCTCCAAGATGCTAGACGATAAGACATCAGAATTCCAATCTAGTTCCTCAAAAGTATAGCGCAAAGCAAGTAATACACCATGGACAAAGCTGTTTTTGCATGCTTTAGAAAGATCTTGTTCCCCATCTCTTACAGCAGCATCCAGCCAATCAATCATTGATTTCAAATACGTTATTACAGGATTTCGGGATTTATTGGACTGGCTAACTTCATTTACCAATTCAGACTTTGAGCTTAAATGAACAACATTTAGTGAATCTTCAATCAACCAACCTAGCTCCAGCACGTACTTCTTAAATATAAGTCGTAAGGATAGAGCTCCAGCATCACTTTCCCTTACACGTGGACTGCAAACTAATTTCATTGAGGAAGCAATTAGCTTCTTCAGCGTGTCTTCATTAGAAATTCCAGGTAGTGGACTAGGAAAATGGAGTAATATGTGAAATGAATTTTCTCTCAACCTGTCCCAACTATCAACAATTGACCCAACTAACAATAGAGTTGAATCAGATGAAGTCATCCCCTTGTTGTAAGGATAAAGGTGACTTCCCGACAATGAACTATTAGACTCATCACAAATTGATGACTTAATAGACCAAACATTTATCATAACTAAGATGAGATCCATCGCCATTATTTTTCTCTTGTAAGGAGCAGAAGGATAGCACGAGAAAAATAAGAAGCCACTCAACCACCTCATAAAGTGAAAAAGATCATCGGCTCTTTTGATTGTTGATTCCTTATCATTCCCTTTAGAAGGATAAACTTCATTACCTTTAGCATGCTCAAGAGGGCTCCAGTTTCCTTGCTTGAATTGTCTCTCCAGGGCTGTTCGAACCCTAGAGAAGAACTTACGAAACAAGCTGCTCCACTTCATCTGAAAAGCTGAGAAGCAACACCTCATGTTCAGAGGCACAGCTTCCTTCATTAGAGTGAGCTCTAAATGAGAAGGCAAACTAGCTGTCTTGGGGTTTAAGAAAAGAGACTCAGCAGCATCAACACGCAGTGACTCGTCCACATGAGTCAATGCATTTACTAGCCACTGAACATGGATCCTAACATTTATTCCCTTAATGCAAACAACAGCATGGCTTTCAATTCCCAGCCCAGGCTCCTTTTCATTCGCTGAAGGATCTTCTGCCCAATCAATGTCTCCTTCAACCAAAGCAAGTGACCGAGATACCTTCAGCAATGAAACTAGAATAGCAATTCTCTGTTCGAGATTCACCTTCATGTCCAAGCAAACAAGCTCTGTATATTGTAGTCTGTTTTCGTCCCCATTCGGCCCAACCGAGATGAAACTAAGCATGGGAAATATACTGTCCACATCCACTTCCAGTAAAACTGGCAGGGCATAAGTATTTATATTGGTGCGAAGTTTTGATGATCCAGAACCTAGCCCATACAGAACTGGGGGAAGACAATGCCCTCTATAGAGAGCGTATCCTCCTTCAATACCATCACTCTCCCAGAACTCGTCACGTAAACACTCAAGGAAACACTTCAGAAACGATGTGGCAGCGCAGCAGACATCATCATCAATATATGCCTGTGCTGTCTCAAACAGCAGATCTGGAGTCATTTCCAACATTTTCCTCGCTCCCAATCTCTTCGTCAGCAATGCCAATGGAATATATCTCCCCTTACAACGAGACCCCAAAGAAAGAAGATCCGATCCAATCTTCACCAAAAACTCCTTTATTCTCTCCCCACCCTCACAAAGGGAAGACTGAATGTCGAGAAACAGGTCAAAAATGAGATGCACCTGCTTCACTGTTTGACTCAGAGGATCCTCCAAGTTATTCCAAATAATCCTAAGCACCCGCACCCCCATTTCCTCCGGAATTGGCTCATACTCCCCGGAAATATCAGTTAAACCCGCCAACAACGACGCCTTGATCTGCTGCAAACAAATCTGCATCACCGTCAGCGCATGGAAATTGAAGTGACTATCAAAAGGATTCTCACAGAATCTACACAGCTCGGGCAAAACCCCATCATACAACACAGTCTTTATACCACCCACACCACTAAAATGAGCATTAAGCAAGTCCCTAGAAACCGCAGTGAGAACCCCTCTTATTAAACAAAGCCTACTCAATACAGAAAGGCCAGAAATCCCTAAATACAAATCCCCCTTACAAGGAATCCTCCCAATCACATCCCTGACCTCACCAATGTCACCACCACCACCACTCAAATCCAAACCCTGCAAGCTATTATTAAACACCCCTCGAATCAACACCGAACCAAGCTCTTGTTTACTAACACAAACTTGAAAAGCAGCACACATAGCCACACCAGCCGCCACGAGACAGTCCCTCGAAAACGCAGTTGAACTCAAAACACTCAACACAGCACTCACAATCCCTTCCATGACAACACAGCTCTCACCACCCTCGCTTTCGCGAAACTCGGAAGGAAACTTCTGCAGCAAGTAATACAAACAAGACAGAGCCTCCTGGCACTGTTCCATGACAACAGGCGAAGGCCTCTCCGTCTCGGAAACAACGCCGGTTAGGCCATTAACGGCATCGGAGGCAACAAGGACCGCGCAATTTCCCACTACTGCGGCGAGGTAGTCTAGCTTGGGCATGCCGAGGACGGAGAGCGCGGCGCGAGAGACGGCGAAGCGCGGGAAGGCATGGTTGTTATGGAGGAGAGTGCCGAAGGAGGTGGCGAGGATGGAGCGAAACGGCGTGGTTTTGGCGAGGGGAGAAAGGAAGGTTTTGTGAAGGGGGTTGGAGTTTTCGAGGAAGAGGAGGTGGAGGTAGAGTTCGCAGGCAAGGTTAAGAGAAGTTTGAGGTTCGGAGGGAGGATAGGATTGGAGGAGGTGGAGGAAGGTGGAGGCGAGGTTTTTGGCGTGGGAGAGTTGGGAGAGGGTGGAGGAAAGAGTGGTGAAGTGGAGGAGGGAGGAGTGGAAGGGGGAGACAAGAGGGTCGGAGAGGAGGAGGGAGAGGGAGGAGAGGAACGACGGAGGGAAAACCACGGCGGTGTAGGTGTAGCGGTGGCGATGCTGCAAGGCGCGCCACTTCGCCGACGACATGTTCGATGAAATAAATGCCTCTCACAAAGACACACACAGTGTTACTTTATAGTCTTCGAAGAGAAATGAAGGAGGCGACGCGTCGGTGTTCGACGAAATGCCTCACACAGACAGTGAATGTGTGAGTGTGAGTGTCCGTTTTGGGTGTTTAGAGAGAAAAGAGGTGCCGCTATGATGTTCGATGAAATGCCTCACTCAAATGGAGAGTGATCGCTGGGTTTTGGTGTATGGAGGAGAGGGAGGAGGAGGAGGCGCCGCACTAGGGTACGGTTTTCCTTTTTAATTAGGATTAGTTATATTTTGAAGTCTTTTCTGCTATGACCACCAGGGGACACTGTTGGTCTTCCATATTTCAAGAATTGGTAAATTAAATTTTGAATGAAATTAACTTATGTGGTAAATTAGTAGTTACCTAATGGCATTATTTTATAGTGATCACATTATCCCAACTAATGTGCCCAATTAAGAACTTGTTACATTATTATATTTTATTGATATCAAAACAATATAATTTTATTTTTATTTTATATGATATTTTTATAATTTAAAAAATTAAATTATTTATTATTAATTATAATTATATTTTGTAAAAAAAACAAAAAAAAAATAATCACTGTAGCACTTCAAATTATGCTTATTTTAAAATTATAATTCTAACTGTTTTATTATCAAATTATACATGTTTTAAAGTTATAATTTTTTTATAAATTTATAATTCTTAAAAAATTTTTATCTCATTGTCATATACAAACTAAAATTGGAATATTTAATTATTTTTTATAATTATTATTACTTTTATTTTATTTATAATTTAATTTAGTATATTATTTCTAAAAACTACTTCATTTTGTTTATTGATTTTCAGATTTTATCTGAATTTTTAAAATATGAATTTCTAGAAGTTAAGACATGATTTTTTCTAACTTATATTTAAATTAAAGACTAAATATGATTTTTTTCATGTATAAATTTTGGAATTTGTCCATATTCTAAACATAGATAGAATTTAGTCCTTAAATTTTAAAGATAAATGTATATAGCTCTCTTGATAGTTGTAAGTTTCATTTTTTTCAGTTTTATAAGCATTTTGGACTTGGCTTTTTCGTGGATTCAAGGCCAGTCTATTGGGGGACCCCAATACCCCTTTCTTCTCCCTAACCCCTTTCATTCTGTCTCACTTTGCAGAAAACAATTTTCTTTTCCCTCTCTTTTCTCCAGCAAAGAGCTCTGCTAGGACACAAAGATCCTTCCAACTGAGAGCTAACTAAGAGCATTCTACCTCCAAGTAAGTCGAATCTTGAAGCTCCTTGGTCCTTTCTCCCTCCATTTTATCGTGTGGGTACATTGGTCTGGTTAGAGTTTAACCTTTTACGTTCGTTTTGTCCTGGTATTCCTGTTTTCAGCTCACTGTTTAATTCTTGGAGTTGTGGTGCTCCTTGGTTTTGTACCTGTTTGCGTTTGCTAGCATCTAAGCAGGTAAGAGAAGCTAGGGTTTACATTTTCAAAATATTTTCCCTACTTGTTTGGTCTGTTTTTATGGATTTGGTGATTGAATGAGCTTGTGGTTGCATGAAATTGTATGATGTGTGTGAGTGCATGGTTGAGCGAGGTGTTGTAGGTGCGAACAGGTGAGAAACTTGTTGATCTCGCCCAAGCGGGTGACCCTCGCCTAAGCGAGAGTAACAGGAACTCACCCCTGGTTCCAACACAAGTTGTTGCTTAGGCGACTAAGTGTGTTTTGGAGCGAAAAGCGGTCTCGCTTAGGCGAGACGCTTTCGCCTGAGTGAGAACTCACTGGAACCCTGCAACACTCACTATCGAGCTCTCGCCTAGGTGAGAAGGGCTCGCTTGAGCGAACAGACTCCTTTTGCTTGAGCGAGAACCTTTAGCTTGGGCGAAGGCTTTGGCGGGAGGTGTTGTGTTGGCTGCTGATTGTTCCCTGATTGTTTTCTTTACTGTTCCTTGCTCGATATAGGTGATCATGCTTGTTATGTATGCTTGGATGGGACTGAAATGATTGTGTTGTTATGTAATGAGCCATGATTTGGTTGGGTTGGACATTGGTATGCATTTATAAAGTATGAGATTGAATGGGATCTTGTTATTTTGTGTATAAATTGGAAAACATGATTGTATGGTTGGTGGTGGTTTAGCCTGAGAATTGGATGCTTGATATGGCATGTGGATTTTGTTAGTAAAAGAGTTTCAAGGGAAACTCTTGGTGATGGTGGTTAGTGCATACCTTGATATAGGAGATGTCTAGATAAAGGAAGGTATCATGAACTCTAATAATTATTCATGCTCATATAAAGTAGAATAATATATGTGGTGAGAGTAGCAGGAAGTGTCTTGGGACGTATTGGGCCCAAGGCATTAAAGGATTTACCATGTGTGTGGTTGGGTGATAACCCCTTGCGTCTAGACTTTGCAGAGTTTAGAAACCAGCACAGGTACATACTTCCTTTAGAATTCTATATCAAGAGTATGATCCGGATATTGAGTCTAAGAGTCTTGAAATTGTTTGCTTTCGCATGATTTGGGTGCCTATTGCTTGCTTATTTATAACATGTTTCATTATTTGCTTGCTCAATAACATGTCAAAATATTTCACTCTAGCTTACCCTTCTATTTGTGTTCTGTGTTGTGTTTGGTTTTTTCTTTTTTCCGATGATCACCAATTAATTGGTGTGAGCAGATATGGATATCTCAGTGATCGTTCAGGTGATGGAGATGCAGTTGTTTATGCTTGGTCTTGATGTTTTCATGCTTTTCTTGGGGAAACAATTGTGTTTCTTTATTTTGTAAACCCCCCTGCAGCCTTTTGGACAACTGTTCCATTTTAATTTTGTCCTTATGGCATCGTGGTTTGCCTAAACTTTCTTCTCAGTATGCTTATGGATAACTATATCGGTGGATCCTCCATAATTTTTGTCTGATGCTCTATTTTATATTATAATTATATGATGTTTAATTTCAGTAAATTTATTCTATTTAAAAAGGATGTCACAATAGTTGTGTTAAATTTTTATAACATATCAAATGTGGTATTTCAGACTCATATTTGAACAGTTAAATTATTATATTCATTTTTGAAGTTTAGGACCAAAATGTATTAAAGTGTAGTATAAGGACAAGTTACAATTTCACATTAAAAGTTAAGAACTACAAACATATTTTCCACTAAATTAAAGACAATATATACTTAAATATATACTGAAATTTTATTCCAAAATATTAGCTCTATTCGCATTTAATGTATGTAACGATTAAAATGTGGGTGTTTTGACTCTTTAAATTAGTTGTACGATTAAGATGATCTCTCATTGTCAAAAGGTCTCTTCTCGGGAAATGAAGTCTCTTCCTTGGCGGTATTGCAAAACTCCCTTAACTCCTCCATCTGCATGAACTTGGTTACTTTTGTTCTTAATTCGTCAAGAGTTGTTATGAGTTTATTGCATAAGTTGTCCACAAAAGGTCTTGGCCTCAAAGTGATGATAAGATGATGCAATGTTACATTTGGATTAAGGTTGAGTATATTCAACACAACCTTGCCAAAATGTTTCGTAAACATCTGCAACGATTTATCCTTCTCTTGTCAGATTTTAACTAAGGCTAAAGAGGTAAGGTGATGAGGTATGGTGGTGACAAATTGTATACCAAAATGAGTAATCAACGTATCAAAACAATCTATAAAATTGGAATAAAATTAGAAGGGAGACGAGTAAACCAACTTAGAATTGGCCTTTTAAAGATGTCAGGAACACTCGACAAAAGATGGCATCATCGGATGTACAAAACCCTACTTGTGTCACAAAGACGTCGACATGCTCATCTGAATTTGCAGTACCATTATATTGATCCATCATAAGGCCCTTCCAGCTTGGAAGAAGTTCTGCCTCCATGATCCTATTTATGAAAGGATGTCATTGTGACGTTCCCATCCCAACAGAAGTTTAGTTAGTTACGATTCGTCACCCCCCCCCCCCTTTAGGTAGTATCTTGTTCACCTTTCGTTCTTTGCCATCCTAAAGTATCAAAGTTCTGAGATGTTTCCTTCAGTTGTCTCTACATCCTCTGATTTTCCTCTCTTAATGCATGTACATCCTCTTCATTTTCTTTTCTCATCTCATCTCATCTAGTTGTCTTTGCATATCTAACAAAAATGTCACATTGCGATTTGTATTACTAGGTTTTCCTATTACTTGTGTACGATCTTAAGTAGTCATGTTCCTTGTAGACACCATCTCCTCCAAGTACACTAGATTTTATGGTGGGTATCAAATGTTATCATATGGAACCAAATTATCCTAAGAGATCTCATATACACTTATTGAGACGTCCAGGTACTTCTGTGTAGCTTCTAGGGGGTCGAATGGGACAAGTACTTGCAAGCACTCTAACACTAAAGTTAGCGATATATTTAGACTAATGAACAAATGTATAGAGAAATTAGATACATTTTACCTATAATAAGATCACCTTTATATACTTGGTTATCTTAAGCTATTTTAGGAAGGTTTAAATCCTCTAATAATTGTCAAAAAATACTTTATCGTAACGAAAAATATCTTCTTTACCACTTTGTCGAGGTTGACATGATGTTAGTAATCTTAAAATCGACATAATCCTTACTCTCATATAGTTATTACAATTTTAGTTGGGATGAACCTGGTCCCCCTAGTGTTGATATTGCCTTGACCAAAATTATCATGGTTACACTAGTGTTGATATTAACTTGACCGAACTTGATCAAGATCATCACAATCCTATGTAGCACAATGCCTAGTGGTAGTTGAGATGTTTCGGGCAATGGTGATCAACATAATTTCGGTCCTACATAATACATGTGTGATACATTAATAAACATGATTGAAATGACCTTGCCAATACACAGTACACGAATAAAATCTATTCCATATTGAGTGTCCCGCTATTCATGCATGACACATGAAAAAATTGGTAAGATTTTGTGTTACAAATGGGTATTGTTTATGTCCCGAAATTATGTTACCAGACGTTTGTGCGGACAACTTTTACGAAGGTTATTTTAGTCCAAAGGAGTGAGTATCAGTTAAAACATAATTTTTTGCTGTTAAGAATTTCATGACGAAGCTTCCTTCTCAGGCAGTGTGGTTAAGGAAATAATGTCATATCCGAAATGATTGAAAAGTATACGACAGTCAAGGGCTATAAGCTAAACAAGTTTCAGTTTATTGATATTGAGGAAAGAAAAAGCTAAAAATGATCTAGTAAGTTTTGCAGGCTGAAAGAAGTGAACCTAACAAGTCTAAGTTTTGTCGATATGCAAAGGAGAGTTAAACTACTTGGCAGAAATATTTTATGATGAGCATCTAACTCATGACAGAATCACAAGCTGGAATGCCAAAACAGAAGCAAATACACAGTTCACGCAAGATAGCGATACAGTTTTCTGTCCACTTTATCCCTCTCCAAAAACTCACGCTCAATAAGGGATTCAATTCTTTTCTTAATAACAACAGGATTAGGCAAAAACCGTGACTGCAGCTGCTTAGTGACCTCAGCAACGATATTATTATGATCTAGAGTTCGCCTTGATTTCATTATCCTCACAATTGCTGCCTCGATCTGTGGCTTTCTATCTTCCTCCACTCTTTGCCGAGTTTCTAGGTTTTCTGGTTCAGACTCCCTCTGTGCAACGACAGTGCCTATCTTCACCTTAAAGAACTTGCTTGTGAATTTATCATTAAAGAAGAATGCATCATCCTCTGCTATGTCCTTGCTCATTGGCTCTTTTCGAAGAACATTTTTTCCTTTGACACAGGCAAGAGACTGAAGGCACCTCCTCAAATCAGACATGGGAATGGCTGTGGCTTGCTCTATCTCCTTACAAGTCAACTGCTCAACGTTGTTGAAAAGCATTAGTACACACATTTGGTATGTGGAAACATTCAATTCATGCTTTTGGCCTTTACCAAATGTTGCTTTCAGATCAGCAGTCCCCATATTAGTTTGCCAAGACAATCTCCTACCATTATGTGTGCCCAGATAATATGTTCGAAACCTGTCACATACACCCAATATTTCTGATGGAAGATTACACGGTGGGCTAGGCTGAGTAGGCCATGATCCTGTCGTAAGCACCTGGACAGATAGTGTAGGACCATCCCCCAACTCAGTACCTTGGCCGGCATAGAAACCCTGCATTGTGTCATGAGAAGTCTTCATGTCAGTAAACATACCCTCTAACTTAGAAGTGAATTGATATCCGCATTCTGTTTTGAGCTTAACAATCAAACTCCTTTCTGCATCGTCAGATATAGTCTTCCCTGAAAGAAGCCTTTTTGCCAAGTGTTGCTTGTAATACTTCTCAAACACATCCTTCTCCTGTAGGTACCGGAAGAGCATCATGACTTTGTCTAGTACAATCTCCACATCCTCCTCACCAACCCCTTTCAACCCTCGACGAAGTTTGTCATCCACAAACAAAGAGATGAACTCTGGAGACCGAGCATTCAAATTGATGAAATATTCAAAAGAGGAATTCAAGGCATTCTGAAATGTTTTGTCATTATTAAAAGACATTGTAATAACCTTGTCATATTTATCCTTCAAATCTAACAGGCGTTGAACAAAATCCACAGGATCTCTCAACCTTTCAGGATCCATAATTAGCTGCTTTCCTGTATCCCGTATAAAGGAAGTCATGACTTCTTTAACAATTGTGAGCCCAGCAGTCACCCTGCGAAACAAATTATACATTCTTTGTAAGTCTTCATATTTGTCATCCACAAGCATACTAACTAGACCTGAGTTCTCCATATGAACTAGAGTGTGCATATGGCTTTCAATCATCTCCTTCTCCACCACATTAGTTATCTTTGACTCACTTCTGGGATCCAAGTAATGAGATACTCTCTCCAACTCTTCATTTAAACGTCTCTCAGCTTTTTTCAGATAATCACCACAATCACAAGTTTCAATGAATTTCTGGGACTCACAACAGTAAAAATTTGCAGATACATCAAGAAAATGCTTCTCAAAGTCATGCTGGTAAACAGGCAAACCCAAATCCATAAGCATCTTTATTATATTTCTCATCAATCCTCTGTTTATTACCTCACCGTTCCTTTCCCTAAGCACAAGCTCAAGAAGTGTATCTAGAAGCCTAGCCTGAGTTTTGCTGGAATGGATCACAACATCTCTCCAAAGATTCAATCCAAGCTCATGAACAGGAGTTTTATGGTTGCTAGGTATAAATGTTCGATCCATGTACATCAGTATATCTCGGATCATTTGCAATGCCTTGTTATGATCTACCCACTTCCTATTGAGCTCGTCCAAGAAAATTTCTCCTTGAGCAGATTCAATTGATTGAGAAATTTCTTTTAAATGAGCAGTCATGGTCGTCACAAGTCCTGTGTAAAGTTTCTCCCCAAATTTGTGTAGCACCATATTATAAGCATTCCTGAATGGGTAGATCACAATGATCAGAAATTAATCAAACACATACAAATACACAAAGATGGGTATCTATGGGCAAATTAATTAAGCAAGCTTAGCTGATTAATTAATTTAAACAAAAATAAACTACAGGCAATAACATAACGCTAATTATAAAAAACTACTAATTTTGTTCAATTGAAATTATTTAAAACGACAAATTTAAGGGAGGTATGTGGCATCTGATTATTAAATAACTACATATAGATCGGAGCTTTTTCTTCCAAATAAATGGTATGAAGTAGGCTGAGAGCAAACTACATGCAACGTCCATGTGAATAAGAAGTACAAGCTGGTGAACTGATCACACAAAAGCATAATAATCTACAATGGCCAAACAGCATCACAGGGAACTGGTCAATATAATGTGTCATATAAGAACCTCTGTCAATATTTGCAAGTTGAAAGCCCTGAGGAAACCACAACATCCTTTGTATAAGGTCATAATACCATTTTTTTACAAATAATTACGGATGAATACTATAATGTTTTTCAAACAATTAAGGGGATTAGTGCAGCACTTGAAAAAGAAGAGACATCATGTGCAAAAACATAAGGAGCCAGTGTAATTTACTCAAAACAACACGACACAGAACCACATGAAACACAACAAAACAACAGTATTGAAAAAAAAGAAAAACAAAATCGCATGTCGCACGATTGACACCAAAATTGGAGCACTGAAATCGAAGAAGTGTTAACTGACAGTTAAGCGAATGAATCAACCTGTAAAGCTCTTCAAAGCTAAGGCCACTGGCGTTGTGGTTGTATATCTCGTGGATAGCATGTTCTAGAACCTTCCACGTCTTCTCGGCATACTTGGGATCGACCACCACGCGGTGCTTGAACGCCTCTATCTGGAACGCGCGCTTCTTCTGCGTGCTCATCTTCCCCGGCGAATTGGAACCCTAAAGCGCTACGCGCAAAGTTCAATTCAGAGAGAGAGAGAATAGACGGAGAAGAGGGAAATGGAGAAATCAAGAGAGGAGAGAAGACGAAACCTTGCGACGGGGCGCGAAGGAAGAAGCGATTGGGGAAATTGGGGATTAGGGTTTTTGAGAGAGAAGAGAAGGGATTGAAGGAAGCAAAGAATGAATGGGAGTGAGTGAGTAGTAAGTAACCTTACATAGTTGAGAAGAGGGATTGACAAGGTAGGACTTTCCCAAATACCAAATCACATATATAGTATAATAAATTTTTTCACCACTTTTGAAAAATTTAAGTGTTTTTAGTTAAATATTTGTTTTTATGTTCTTGTCCGGTCTTTTGTATTAATACCATTGTATTATTGTATGACACTTAATGAAATCTTTATTGTCACTGAAATTTTAATTCTTGTTTCTGTTTGTAATAATCTTGGCCCTTCAATTTTGTTAACATTCATAAATCTTTTTTTTTTTTTAGCTTTCTTTATCTTTAAATTTAATTTTATGAAATTTGTTTATCGTTTAAAAACCTAAAAAAAAAAAGTTTAATTTGGTATATAAATTATAGAAACAAAATTTGTTGACCTCCATTACAACTCATTATAAGATAAAATATCTAACAAAAATATTTTTTTTTATATTTATAAAAACAAAGAGAATGAAAAATAATTTAAGGTGATGTCCGATTGATATAAAATATTTTCTAGTATTAAAGTATTGTTGTCTTAAACTATAATTATAGGAGGTGATAAAATGGATTGATCTAATCTATTTTGGTCTGATCTGTCTTGATCTGTCAAAATTAGGTCGAGTTACCGACTATCAAAAAACGGCTACAAATTACAACATATCTCAAGATTGGTTAGTAGGCTGACCTACCATTTCTTTTATTTCTTAAAATTTGATTTTATATGTATCTATAAATAAATATTTAAAACATATTTAATCATATAAATATTGTTTAAGTTTTTAATTAATTAATTAATATTTTAATTGGATAAATTAAATTAAATAATTCTTATATTTACATATTAAATTATTAAATTATAACTGATAATTAAAATTTAATTTGTAAGTGTTAATAATTTAAATTATAATAATATTGTTTATTTATGTTTTTACAAAAAATATAATATAATTTTTTTAAATTATTTTTATGTTAATTTGTAATGTAAACAAATAAAAAATAGAAAGAAAAAAACAGAAAATATAATATAAAAAGTTATTTTAATTACTTTTATTTTAATTTAATTTTAAATGTAAATAATAAAAAAAACAAAACGAGTCGACGAGTTAAGAATCATGACTTGTCAATTTGACACATCAAACAAATCAGACCAAAACGAACTAATAAATTAAAAATTCTAATATAACATTCTCATTTTAACCGATTGATAGACTAATATGTGAGTCACAACTTATTTGTGACCCTTATTAATTTATAATAATTGTATATATTTTAAAATAATATTATTATCTTTTAAATTTAGTTATCTTTTGCAAAACATATAAATGTAAAGTTGGCTTAAAGTAAACTCATTTAAATCGGAGAGTAAATGAAGGAAATAAAGAAAGTCTCTCATTTAATTTATATTAATTTATTTAAGTCAACTTCATTTTCACAATTATGATTATTATAAAAAAGTCATCCAAACAATAAAATACAAAAATAGAAAAAAAAAAGTACGGTTACATGAACTAAAAAAAATCAATAAAGTGCCCTATCATAATAATTAAAAACAACGTTTATCATTTAATAGAAAAATCAAGTAACATTATAAACTAAGTCACACAAAAAAATTATTATTATTACGACGACTTTATAAACAATAAAATTATAAAATAAATTATATTTTAAATTACAAAGAAACAGGAAAAACATTATAAACTAAGTCAAAAAAAAAATTATTATTATTACGACGACGTTATAAACAATAAAATTATAAAATAAATTATATTTTAAATTACAAAGAAACAGGAAAAACAGGATATTAATGTATTTGATTTCCTTTTTTAGGGATTTTCAAAGAATTAAAAAATATTGTAATCGAATAACTGTGTCCCAAAGTTGATGTTGAGCACCAAAATGTAGTTATGTGATTGTCAAATGTTTTTGTGTGAGATCGAGATGTTCCTAGAGACCAAGATGTCCTCACATGACCTTAAATATATTTTGTCTTGTTGTTTGAGATGTTCTCTCCTTGGTTCATTGCTCGAGATGTTTCTTTCATCGAAGTGAGGTGTCGGTGTCTATAGAGACACTCTGACGCTTCGGTCAACAAGTAGTATGAGATGTTATGTGTATATTAAAGGGATCCCTACTTGAATGAGTCTTATTCAAATACATTCCTTATTTTATGAATGTTTAGGAGGTGGACATTGCATTTATTTTCAATTGTAACATCACTAGTGCAAAAAGAGTATAAGAATGGATGTTTTGGATTGAAAAAATGTTATCAAATTAAAATTTTGCTCTAACAATAGTATTTAAAAAAAGTGTGAAAATTTTGCTATGAAATTTTAAAATATAATGAATGAGTGGAATTGAATTAAATTAAGGATAATGATATTTTGACCAACTTTTTTTTACATACTTTTAACCCATCACTTTAATCACTCTTAGATTATCACATCACACCACTAAAAAAGTTCAAAATAGATTATCTAATGGTCATGGCCCCCTTTAGTCTCTATTAAGGCCCGTTGATGTTGGTAGACACTCCAAGTGTGGCTGAACACATGAACATGTGTATTGGCCAATGGATGATAGATAAAAGGACATGATATGTGATGTTGGAGTACAAACATTACTAAAGTTGTGTATGAAAATATGACTATCCATGCAGAGACCCCGTTATATCATGGTCAACTAACTTCACACGATTATCAACAATGTTAAGGTTGATGAATTTGATGGCATTGAATGGGTGGACTAGTAAAAGTTTCACAAAATGGCTTCAGTTGTTGACGGAAAGACTTTATGAAAGTAATACACCCTTGATCGAATGTATAAGTCAAAGAAGATACCTTGTCTGATGGGTATGAAATATCAAAAGATTCATGCATGTAAGAATGATTGTATTTTATATAGAAAATAGTTTGTAGACTTAAGAAGTTGTTCCAAATGTGGTTTGTCACGTTAAAAGGTCAAATATGGTGATTAGGAGAATACTGATGAGGTTTCCAAACATGGTCCTCCTTCAAAGGCAAATTGGTATCTATCAATAATTCCAAAAGTTCAAACATATGTCTGTGAATCCAACTGATGCTAAAAACCTTAGATGACATGTTGATGAGCGGAAATGTGATGGAAGAACATTGATAAAGAATTTCCTACATTCAAAAAGGAACTAAGGTATTTGAGGGTTGGACTAGCTACAAATGGAATGAATCCTTATGGAAATTTAAGTACCAATAATAGTTCACGGCCTCTATTATTAGCTACAATTTATGTATATGGTGCTACAAAAGGGGAAAGTTCTTGCACCAAGTATAGTTGCATTATTGAAGAAACTTGACAATGATTTGTACAAACTCGAGAAAGCGAGAAACGGGAGGTTAATATCATCACTTATATTTATTTTATTATTTTTTTATTACATACAATGTTAAATACTAAATAAATTTTACTTCAATGTTTACAGGGTGTTCGAAAAAAAGCACAAGACATCGAAGCACATAATGAGTCTCATCACTTACTTTGTTGTGGTGGTTATCAAAAGCTAAAGCTGAAAATGGTTAGAGAAAAGATTAAAACATGTTATGTTTTTGGTGACGATGATGGTAGTGCAAATTCAATTGAACCTCCATTCCCATCATCTAGGCATGAGAAATGGAAGCAAACTCATCTAACAAAATCAAGAACATGGAATTTTGAAGAATCACAATGGATTACAGAGCGGATTATAAGTAAATGTGTTTCAATACTTTAATTAAAAACTTTTTATTCCATATAAAGTGTTCTAATTATATATGTTTCCATGTTGTAGAATTCTCTAGTTGATCAACAAACATAGGGTGGTTTCAATCCTCATGATCGAAAAGATATTCTTAATACTGCTCTTGGACAACCTGAACACTCTGAACGTGTTCGTATTGTTGGATACAATGTGGGGATTCGAGGTTACTTTGGAGGGTCATCACAACACCAATCTCATTCTTCCTTTAATGTGCCTATGGAGGAAGCCTTGCAAAAAATGAAAGATGACTTGACAAAGCAACTACAGGAGGCGATGAGAGAAGAACATGAAAAGATCAAATAAGAACGTTAGAAGATGAGACTAGAGCGACAAATGATGATGGAAGCATTTGACAAGAAGCCAGCGAGCTTACTACTCTCACAAAAGCTCCCTACTATAGTACAACCTGACCTTTCTCTCAGTGTCAGATTCAACACGAAAGGAAGTTGTTCAGTTGCAACTGAAACAAGAGGTCACATTGGCTCTGGTTGCCGATGTGAGTTGCACACATATGTTGATTACATATCTCTCCACCAGTTGGTGGCCTAAAGGAAGTGCTTCGAAGGTTCCACCATGTTTCATTATAAAATTAGGTACATGCATGATTTGTGTTTGGAAGCAGGAAAGGATGACACGTGAATTTTTAAACCACCTTATTTCATGACTCCAATGGGTAATAGGAACCTAGAAACAAAAAAGTAAATCACTAATTCCATAATGCAGTGAAAGAAACAAGTTTACCTTGCTCCATAAATAGATAAGTAAGTATATCTCTGTTTTTATTTCATAACTAGAGATATCAAAATAGGTTCAAACTCGTGAGCCAACCTACCCACCATGAGTTCGAGCTGGGTTGGGTTGAAAAATTTTCATTTTTTCAAAAGTGGGTTAAACTAAACCTAACTCACTTAATCCATTAGTTAAATGGGTTCGAGTTAGGTTGAAGGTGGATTAACCCACCACCAACAATACTATTAATTTTTTTCAATTTTATTTTTTTTCATAATTAGTTTCTACTTCTAATTATATAAGTTCACAATGTGATATTTTTAAATACTAAAATGTTGTTCAATAATATTTGAATAGTTTGAATGTTTAATTTATTTGTTTTCCAAGTTATATACATTGATACTTTAATTTTTAACTACTATCTTTATAATAATATTTCAAGAATTTTGATTCCACTATTATAAAATATTAAATCGGGTCAATTCATTTTTGTTGTAATGCAATAAATATATAAAATAAATTGTAAAAAATACATATTCGTAAGTAAGCTAACCCACCAACCTGTTGTGGGTCGGACCGGATTGCAAAATTTATGGCTCACCAAGGTGAGTTAGGTTGAGCTAACCCATTTTTAGCTCAACCTGTGATAGTCAAATTGGCTCACTTTGACACCCCTATCCATAACGTATACTTTTTTCTTTTTAATTATATTTCAACTAATTTTCAATGCGGTCATCATTAGCAACTGCTAGTTCTATTAGTACCAGAGCGTACCACTTATGGTTTTTCTCTTGTCATAGACCTCATCCTCCTTATTTGAAAAGCATAGTAGATACTTAAGTATATTTTAAGAAACACCTTCTATTACATTCACATTAAATATGCAATGCCATGTTTTTTAACATTGATCGTTTAAATTTTAGTGTTTTTAATGGACATAGCATATTGAGTGGTAGATCGATTGCCAATACTAAAAGGGTCACATGGATTTCCCTCCAGGTATTTATATTGTATCATTCATATACTTTTTGTGGAATTTATCTAAATATTTTTTCTACGAGTGTAGTGCAATAAACAAAATAAGAGTTATCAGTGTGGTTATTACATCATGCAATAGATGACAATAATTATGCAAGTGGAATATCAAAGTGGTTGGGATGAGATAATGTGCTAACTTTCATATATACAAATTTCAATTTCAATTAACTATCGTGTGTACTAATATTAACTTCAACTAACTTTTGCAAAAATTCAATGACCCAAGTCCAATAGATTCAAATGCATTAGCCTATGTTCAATAAGTGTGGGAAAAATATTTTCTGTCTAAATGTTAGTTAGAGTTAGTTTATGATACCTTTATATATAGGTTAAAATACCTTTTTTGTCCCAATTTTCATCAAGTTTTGTCAAATAAGTCCTAATCTTGGTTTTGTGTTCAAATAGGTCTCAATTTTCGTCAATTTTGTTTAATTGGGTCCTTTTTGGTTAACACCGTTTAAATCATTAAGGACGATGAAAAATGATTGTCACGTGTCACTTCGTGATTTTTTTGAAGTTGAAAGTGAAAAAATAAGCATACATGTCAAAGTTCTCTATCCATTAAATTGCTTTTAAAAATTAGTACTTTATATGTAATTTTAATTTAAACTTCTTATAATTTTGTAGTTATTCATCTCCATATGAAGTTATGTCTTTTTTTTTCATGTTATATACTTTTCACAAAGTCATTAATTAAATTGTTAAGTTCTTGAATCAAATAACTGAAAATCAAAAGTTAAATAGCTATAAATAAATATTAAACATTTTGAAATAATTGTAATTAATTATAAAAAAAAGTTAAAAGAACTTTATAAAATATGTTTATTTTAGAAACTAGATTTAATCTTTGAAACATGTTTCCATCTAAATTACAAATGAAAATGTCACTCTCATACAATAAATATTAGCTATTATATAGTTTTTATTAAAATTATATAGCGTAAGCATTAAGTATTAAGTTTTGGAAATAAACGCATTCCAAGATTATTTAACGTAAAGTTTAAATATTAAATATTTAATAAATATGAAAGATCGCATATATTGGAAATCAAAAATTTATCACTACTCAAGAAATACTAGAAACCTCTTCATATTACAAAATCGTTGTGTATTCCAATTCATTAAAACACAACTTCAAATGAAAAGGTTTTTTAATGTATTTGCACAACATCAAAATATTCAATATGAAATCTGAATAAACGTTTCTATAAATTTTTATTATTATTTGCATTGTTTTAGATAATCATCATTGCACCACTGATCTAGATATTTGAATTGCTCCATTTATTGTTTCATCTCCAACCCGTTTTCATGATTCAACTAATTCAGATTAAAATATTTAAAATAATCCATTAATCAATACGAAATTTGAATATGTTGCACGTTTGTCTAAATCTTTTTTATTATTATTTGCACTGATCAAGATAATCATCATTGCACTGGTCAAGATATTTCAATTACTCCATTTATTGTTTCATCTCCAACATGCTTTCATGATTCAACTGATTCAAATTAAAATATTCAAAAATACATTTACGTCTCTTCACATTTCACACTTCATTTACGTCTCTCATCTAAAAACTTTTATTCTTTGTTTGATCATCATTTGTTTGAACATTCATAGTTCTTCTACATTGCATCACCAACGACAGTCAGAGTTCTTCTTCATTACATTCGTAAATCATTCTCGAAATTATCATTTGTAGAAAGGTATGCATTTTTAAATCCTTTAAACACCATTTTTGCAACTACATTATGATCTACTTCAATATCTGTTTGAAAAGTTATATCCATTATTTTGAGATCTCAATGAATCACGATTTCTTTTTCAATGGTTATCAGCTTTTAAATACCATTCATTGAGAGATCGTCACTTTTTTTCTTAAAAAGAAAATTCTATCTTACCAATTTAACAGATGACGACTACACAATTCATACTTGGTGAACAATCCATACTTGCTGCAAAGTTTAAGGGTGGATTCTTTACTATTTTTATTGAAGACCATGTTTGTATGATATATTTCAATTAGTTTACACATTAAATAATTTATCATTATTGTCCATTGTGTTTCTTTAACTGATGTTTCTTTTTGTATGAACTTCGTGCTTTGACAAGGATTTTGGATTCATCAACTGATTGTTTGTGATAAGATTAGGGAATGAATTGGGTCCACGTTGGACTATTGTTGATAAGAAGGGTAATCTTCACCATGTTACATTCAGCATGGATATTTATAATCCCAGGATTACTGAAGGCTGGTGTGATTTAAGAAATTTTTATCAGTTACAACCACCCAAACTTTGTTTCTTAAGATATTCTGGAAATTGATCTTTGGAAATTTACTTTTACAAATAACGTTCAGACTCAACTATTCATGAATTTCTAAGTCATATTCAACCAAATGCTCCTCTAACAAGGTTCAAGTTAATTCATTTTGAGTTCAGGCTTTCTAAATATATTTGCAAAGCAAGCTTTTTGGTGAGGTTTCTTACCTTTTTTCCTTTCATTTCTATAATTTGTAGAAGAAACTTTATGTTTTCTCTTTCACTACTGTTTATTAAAACTTTTTGTATTTTGATTGGAACTTCACAATGAACATGAATAATGAAATATGTTTTGTTTAGTGGTGACAAACAAAAGAAATCAATCTGATAAATTATTGCAAAATGTTATACAGAGGAAGCCATTAACTGAGTTGGAGCTTAGTAAGTCTTCTGTTTATAAGTTAATTCTTCTTATATCAAAGATTGATTTATATGTTGTTTATATGTTGCATTTTTGAAGTCATACAATCATTTCAAAACATGTTCATTCTTTATGATGAAACAACAACACAATGAAATGGTTTAACAACAACAAATCATTCTTCAGCAATAATAACAGATGAAGGTAATATCTCGATAGTTTAACTCGAAAATGAATTAACTTTGACATAGTTAGTGGATGATGAATGGCAATATTGTTTAGGAAGTTGTCTTGAATTTTTGAGTCTCGAGAACGTCTAGAGAAGTGGATTTGGAAAGAACAATTTCCAACATATTTTAACACAAAATATTTGTCTAACTTACCTACATAGAAAGATCTTAAATCATTCTAGCCTTGGGTAATCATTGGAGTGTGAATATTCATGTTGTAGGTAACGTTGTGAACATTACAATCGTAATCAACAATGGTCCACTATGAACCAATGTTCTTCCCATATCGTATTATGAACCGTCAGTCCACGTGTCTAAAATCCTTTACAAATGAGCAAGTTGAGAATAAAGAAAAAAAATTAAAGATAAAATATAAAAATGTCAAGGAATTAAAAAATAAACCTGGTCTTTGATTCCATTGTAGGATAATAGAGTGGTGATGAAGAAGATTGGTAAGAGAAGAAAATTGGTAACAGAAGAAAAAGAAGATTGTTACTTGTTAGTTGGTAATGAAGAATTGCAAACATTAGAAATATATATAAAGAGAATAAGATAAGTCATACATGTTCTAAGAGTCACTACTTAATTGTCATCATGCTTCAAATTTATTGTAATTCTTTGGGAATACACATTTTAAAAATTAAGTAGCAATTATAAAAAACAAACTCGTTAAATAAAAAATTATACAATAAAAGCTTTATTTAAGTCATACATATTTCAAATGACAACTATATATCATCATGCTTCAATTTTATTGCAATTCATTGGGAATACACATACATACAGATGTTAAAGAAGATTGTGAATCAAAAATCAAACTTGGACAAAAAAATATTTAAACAAAAAAATGAGAAAGAAGATTGGAAACCTAAAAAGATCACAGAAGAGTAAGAGAAAATAATAAGAAGAAGAAGATGAAAGGAAACTTTATTACGATAAGAGTAAAAATTATAAGAAAATAGATAAGTTGATTAAGAAAGAGGAAAACAACCAAAATACTACTAAAAATGAAACTTTACGTACCATTTTTATTCTGGACCGAAAAAGACAAAATGTTATTCATAGTTTTGTGCTTGAGAGCATTACCTCTGATTGATCTTCTCTAACATTTCATTGATCTCAACAAAAACAAATTTAAGATCAAAGTAAACTTTAGGCAGATAAAAGCAAAACAAAGAAGAAGATGAATTTGGTGATCGAGAAAGATTAAAACAAAAGCAAGTTAAATAAAAATTGAAACTTTGCATACCATTTTCATTTTGGATTGAAAAAGAATAAATCTTCTTCAAAGTTTCTGTTGTTTAAGAGTTTTGCCTCTCTTCCATCTTTTCATTTCAAGCATTTCAACCAAAACAAAGTTAGGATCAATGTAAAAATCAGTTAGATAAAAGCAAAAATAGAAAGCAAAATTATTTTTTTCATTGAGAAAGATGAAAATAACCGAAAGCTGAGTAAAAATAAAAACTTTACATACCATTTTCATTCTGCAACGAAAAAGATCAAATATTGTTCAAAGTTTCTGTTGCTTGAGAGTCTTCCTTTGACCTTTCCATTTCAAGCATTTCAACCAAAAAAAAGTTTGGATCAACGCAAAAATTAGTTAGATAAAAGCAATAAAAAAAAGAAAATGTTTTTTTCCAATGAGAAAGATGAAAATAATTGAAAGCTGAGTAAAAATAAAAACTTTACATACCATTTTCATTCTGCAACGAAAAAGATCAAATATTATTAAAAGTTTCTGATGTTTGAGATTTTTGCCTCTCTTCGACCTTTTCATTTCAAGTATTTCGATCCAAAACAAAGTTTGGATCAACGCAAAAATCAGTTAGATAAAAGCAAGAATAAAAAGATGATTTTTTTCATTGAGAAATATGAATATAACCGAAAGTTGGGTAAAAATAAAAACTTTACATACCATTGTCATTCTGCAACGAAAAAAATCAAATCTTGTGCAAATTTTTTTGCTTTAGAGTCTTGCGTATGACACATCTTCTCCTCATTTCATTCATCTCAACAAAAATTGTAATTAGAAAGAAACCAAAAATGAGTAGAGATTTGAATGTGTTAGTGACAAACATTGAGATGGAGAATCGTCAAAAAGCAAAAATAAGAAGTGATCTGAATGTTTGAGTGAGAAAGAGAGAGATGAAATCTCGTAAAAAAAGCAAAAATAAGAAGAGATATGAATGTGTGAAGGAGACAAAGAGAGATGAAGTTGAAGAGGTTGTGTTGGCCAAAGAATGTTGTTATGTGTGAGTGAGAAAGAGAGAGATGAAGCTGAAGAGGCTGTGTTGGCCAAAGAATGGCGTTATGTGTGAGTGAGAAAGAGAGAGATAAAGTTGAAGAGGTTCTGTTGAAAGAGGATGATGCTGTGTGTGGGAGACGAAGGGTGAGAAGAAAATAATGAGAGAGTTTTTTGTTTTTGATTTATTTTTTGAAGCTGCAAAATTATGAGTGAATGACACGTATGTGTTTTTACTACTTGTAGAAAGAAAATTTTGAATGGATGTTGTTCAGAAATATTAGTTTATTCAAAAACTTTCTATTTGTTAGTTCTCAATTGTATATAGTATTAGATTTGAATTGCTTGCAATTAATTTTTTTGTCTAAATAACTTGTTTGGATAAAGAAATTAAAATACCTTACATTTTTCAATTTCATGTTTGGATAAAACAATTGAATTTATTGTGAGATATAAAATTTCATTTTAACAATATTTATTGTAGTTGTAGGCTTAATTATATAAATTTACGTGTTTTATTGAGTGTTTAAAAAATTTTAAATTTTCAATTGAGATCCTACGTGTGGCTATTAACTAACTTTGTGATGTGACACTCACACTGTTACTCTCCATAAATGTAAAATTATGAAAAAAAAATTATAAAATTATAAAATTAAAATATAAAATATAAAATTACAATAATTAACAAATTATAAAAATATATAATTACAAAATTATTAAATATACAAATATATTTTTTGTTTTTTTAAATATAGTTTTATAATTATAAATTATAAAAATATAAAATTATGAAATTATAAAATAAAAATTATATTTGTATATTTTATAATTTTGTAACTATGAAATTATATATTTTTATAATTTTGTAACTTGTTAATTTTTGTAATTTATATTTTTTAATATTTGTTTTTATAATTTGTGAGTTGCATGTTTTATATTTTTTGTAATTATTTATTTATTTTTAATTTTATAATTTTATAATTTTATAATTTTAATTAAATTTAAAAACTATTTTCATTAAATACAATAAATATTTGGAAAAAAATCTGTTATCATCATCTTTTGTAACAAATATTATGTGGCAACATTTATGGGAGTGCCAGTGCAATCTAACTATCACATCACAAAGTTAACATCCACTCCAACCTCAAAAATTTAGTAGAGACTCAATTGAAAGTTTTCAAATTTATTAGGGACTTAAAACATAATTAAGCCTTTATTTTAATGTATTAAATTTTTAAATTAAATTTTAAAAACATTAGTTAGCTTAAAATATTTAAACAATTTATAGTGTTTAAGATCCAGAGTGTAAAAGTGCGAGTAAGAAGAATTTTAAATTCCATCCATTTAGTGGATATTTGAATTTTTACTAATTTAATTAATTGAAATATTTTAAAAACAATGTTTACATTTTAAATACTTTTTAATTTCTCTATCAAAACAAAATATTTTATTAAAAAAATCTAAATTTTTCAAAAAGAAAATAAATTATTTTATTAAAATACTCTATCCAACCCCGTAAAAGAAATATTTCTTCATTTGATGTATAAATAAAACGAAAATGGGTTTTTATCATGCACTTCATTTATTATTTATGCACCCAAAAGTCACATCGAAGTGATTTAGTTACTCTTATTAAAAATTTTGTACCTCCATCACGACTTTCAAATTTGCATTATAGATTTAGAACGTAGCTTTACATTATAGATGGTTATATTTGGAATATAATTTTCATTTCAGATTAATTTTTAAATTTATATTATGGGTTATACAAGAAATGTAAAATTGTATTATGATAATATAATTCAAAATATAAATTATATTTCAAATTGTATTTCAAATTTAGATTATAAATTATACAATTTGAAATATAAATTTTTATTATGAATTGTATAATTCAAAATGTAATTTAAGTTTCAGATTATATTCCAAATTTTTACTACAAATTACACAATTCAAAATGTAAATTTCAAATTATAGATTATATAATCCAGAATATAAATTTCATATCTTGATTGTACAATCTGAAATATATAAATTTCATAATTTTAAATTTCAGATTGTGTAAATTGTATAATTTGAAACTATAATTGAAACATGAAAAAAAAAACTTAAACTATTATTTTCTATTAATTTAGCAAGGATACAATTGAAATTTTAGAAATTATGGGAGTGTAGGAAGAAGTTACCACAGAAATTTTAAGAGCAATAGTTCTAATAACAAGGCCTGAAAATCAGAAGGATAATTTCCACGAGCCGTTTTTCTATTCACACCTCCACTTTTCTATGTTTTGAACAAAAATCTTTTGTCCTCTCTATTCACTATTACACCCCATTGATTAAAAAAAAACTAAAATGGTTTCTGTAATAGAGTTTCACTGTGTAATATAGGTTTTTACTTCCTGCAACACTACAATTTCTTCACCCACCCTCGGAATCTTCAAAATAACCATTTTAAGCTTCGTAAAAGTGATTGTTTTTGCGTTTTTTTTTCTTATAGTATTTTTTCATTCTTCTTCCTTTGCAGTAGTGATGAAAGACACAACAATAATGAATGATGTTTTTTTTTTCTATTAATCTTGGTTGTAGTTTGTAATTGTGGGGGTGTAGGAAACAATGGGCTATGATATATTACTAAAACTAGTTCTTGAAAGAGGCTATTTTTATTGAAGGAAAATATTAACAACATACCGATTAAATTTTATGAAAACTCACAAAATTCATACTTTCATTTTATTTTATTTTATTTTACAGTTTTAATAATTTTAACTAATCGTAGAACACATTTTAGAAAAAAATATGTTGTTAATATTTTATTTTGTTAAAAGATACAAAATAAGGTATACATGTGAAGAGTAAAAAGGGGAGTGTATATAGTCACTAAGCCTATTATTGAAGTTGGGTAAGGGCCACTTGATGAAACCCAAGACATATTGATCGTGGTGGACTTTTTATTTTTGAGTCCCCATAAAATTCTATTTTAGAATGAAATTTTCATAATCCATTTTTTACTTTTCTTAGAAAGATTCATTTCAAAATGAATAGAAGACATTTTTTGTCCTCCTTTTTAATTTTTGAATTTTTTTAATAAAAAAATATTTCTTTTTATTTTTTTAATTTATTTTTAAATTTTAAGATAACATAGTTACGGACGTGTCTCAATCAATCAAATGCAACCATTTGACATAGGTAATGAATAAATTTGGGCTTTGACTTTTTGTGTCAAATAAAAATGAATGTTGGAGTTTTTCTTTTGGATTCACCACAACTAACGAATAAATCCAAACGAAAGGTTGTAAAATATAAAAATAGTGAGGATTAAATTATATATTTTACAAATAATAATCCTCAAGAGTCAAATTTCTAAGTGATGAAAAATACAAAGAATACAAAAAAAAAAAAACACATTTCTGTATTCTTTAAATAATTTTGATGGATACAATATGTACTTTAAATAAGGACAAAACACATTTCTGTATTCTTTAGAAATTTTAATTATTATATATATATATATATATATATATATATATATATATATATATATTTCATAACAATTTTAATCTCATTTTTGTAATAAAAAATTATGAATTACTTTACCCTTTTAACAACAATCTTTCAATTTTTCAAGATTTAAATAGACATCGCAACGAAAACGTATAATCAAGCTTTATAATGATAAAAGAATATGACTCCAGAAATATTGAGTTTTTATTTTATGAATAATCAATAAGGAGTGGGAAATTTTTTGTATGAATAATTATAGAAAATTTTATGGAAAAAGCAACTAAAAGACAGGATGAGGAAAAATAATGTACGTATATTCTCAGTTTCTAAAATAATCTTGCATTATTATTTTTTGTATCATTCGTGATCCAAATTTCAAGCCACACATTTATTTCATTATCAATGTTGTGGAAACCTGGAGCATATGGTGTCACCAAATGAGTTGTCTAATCCATAAACCTGCGTTAAGAGATAAAGTTGGTGTGGTGTGAGAAGAATTTATTTATTTTTTAAGAAAAATGCATAAATGTTCATTGAAAAATTTGAATTACACTTAAAATCATCTAAATAACTAGATTGATTATTTATTGTAATGAAATTAAAGACAGGAACATGTTTTTCATTTGTGTTTGCAGATCTCAAAACAACAGGTAAAGTTTTTGCATGTTGTTGATGAAGAAAACTTTGTGGGTGAAGCTTCTTCTCGTAGTTGTTGTTGAAATTGTGATGAGGTGGCAGACATGGTTCACTCGTAAAATTTATGACCACTCATGAAAGTTTCAAAGGGGTGTGTCCACATGCAAAAAGCTACCTGCTGGTGCCTTCGATCATTCATTGTTCGCCGTTATTGCTTAAAATAGTGTTGTTTTTTCCCTCAGCAATCAAAGCTTATAAAGTGAGAAAACAGTGAGGTATGTTTGGTCATATCATTAAGATAATCATGGATTCAAGGGCCCCCCAAAAGTATACAGTGAACTGTGTGCTTCATTCAGGTTCTGTTCTGTAAAAAAGAATCAAAAGATGAAGTGATTTATTGATTTAAATTTCTGGGTTGGTACCAATATCCTGTTTTTATGAGTTTGTTCACCGTGTTCAATCTGTTTGATATATTGCCTCAAAGAACCCAAGAGTTATTCCAGCCCACACCAGAATGCATTGGTTTTAGAGAGAAAGGGAAGTTTTATTATATCAAGGTCACCATTTGAATGAAAACTGTGTTTTGTCACGTTTTAGTGAGAATAAAATTGCAGAGATTTTTACCAAATGAATGTGATTTACTTACATGCATGTTACTCAGTATATTTTGTACTTTTTCAATCCTTGGGATGAAAATGTCACTACATGTTGAAGGGCCTATCTAGGATTCATGTTACTCCATGTTTCTAAATAGCATTGGAGATGGACACTATATGCTAGGGCCACAAGCAAGTTAGAAAAGAATAGGAAAGTAACATTTTGGTACTCTTGTAGGGCACCCATTTAAAGTAGAAGACAACCTTTTTCCCAGAGCTGAATGTACAGAATGGACCAGGTCAAGAAAATGGAAACTGAGGCAAAATGCATGATGCTATTCAAGCATATGGGACAGAGGGATTGCACATTTTTCATGGTGCCCTGAACAACTACATGAGCAAAAAGCAAGCAATAATAAATTAGTAGTAGTGGTGGGTAAATAATTGAATGAGTTTGAATGATTTGTTGCAGTATGTGGTATTTGACCCTCTTGTGCTGCCATGTTTAAAAGAAATATAAAGGTACACCAATAATCATTTTATCTTAGCTGCTCATATGATTCTACCTATTTGAACCGAGGATCACCACTACATCAAAGATCTTTAATTAATCATGGTGATTAAGAAGGGAAAGACCAACTTACAGCTACTAATCTAATATTTATTTCATCTGCAGGTACTTAACATTATTATAATGTAACTAGCTACCCTACATAGAGTAGGACCCTACACTCCAAGGTTTGTGGTCCTCAACTTTGTACCTTGAATCTCCATTTTTAAGCCTAAATACATAGCTTTAAATGGTTACATTCTTTGCCCTTCAACAGCAAATATTTACTGATATCCACCTATTCACCTATGAAGTAAAAAAAAAACAGTCTTGTTTATGTATGATTGAAAAATACTCTAGAACTATAGACTATAGCTTTTCTTGTATGGTATTAATCATATAGAAGAATGGAATAGTGAGATTAACAAGAGATAAGGCTATAGGGTATGATCTACAAGCTAGGACAATAAGGATTTAAAGGGCAAAATGGAATCCTAATTAAGAAAAGCATGTCACATGCTATATGATATGTATGATGTTATTATTAATACATATACAAGGACTGAATTAGCTCACCAAAACGGATCCCATGTTCCCAAAAGGGGCTACAACACAGCTAAAGCCACTTCATCAGTTTCTAAATATATTTTGTTGAAAACATTTTCAAAAACTGTATTGGGGTTGTTTTCATCACACTTGAGACTATAAACAAGTTTTTCTTGACTTTTGAGCAAGAGAGGTCCCAAGAGCCACACAAAGTACAATTGAGTGCTGAAGAACTACCCGACCAATTCCAAATTCTGTGTGACCTCAATTTCTGAGGCTGTTACCACCAAGCATCTGTGTTGTTTATGGCTTTCTTTTCATTGATTAATGCACTAAGTTATCAAATGCTAATGATTTTTTTGCAAGTGAGTGAACCTTTCATCTCTTTCTTCTTGTCACATTAATGGATTAATAACACCAAAAGTTGTAACTCAACCATGCTTCTAAGTTGCAGTTGCAGTTGAGAATGTAAATCTATTTACAGATTTTTCACATTGTAAGAAACTTTAAACACAACTGGTGCAATAATAACTGTGATCATGATATATAATTGAAATTTAACACTGATTTTAAAATTGAACTGAAGTGATATAATTTAGTTAATCTTTTTGGAGGGATTAGACTTTTATCGTATGTCCAATGTGATTATGGACTGATGAATAATGGTAAATGCTGTTTTCCAGAAAGATGCCAAAACTTATCACATGGTTTTATCATCTAGTGTATGTCATTAGTGATCTCAAATATCTCTATCATTTTGGATTTTGTGTGAATGATTAGAATTAAAATGAATGGTTGAACTAATTTACACTTGCATAAGAAAAAAAATTAAAAATAGAATATACGTAACCATTTTTTTACAAGTATGAAGAACATTATTTGTGAGGAACAGAAGGTTAAACAATTTTTTTTTATCAGCAAGTTTAAACAATGCTTGATATTAATATAAGTTTTAATCATGGGATTTTTAATAATGGATAAATAATATATGTATTAACATTAATAATTGAAATTCAGTTCAGTAGAAAATCCTAATGTACTAAAAAAAGACGAGTTTAAACCTAGATTTACACTCACTTACATACTTTAAATTAATTTTATCGCTATAAAATCTCTAATATAATATATCATATTATATTAAGTATTTAATAATATTTTCAAGAATAATATGTGAGGAAGAAGAGTAATATCCAATCATACATAATAAGGTAATATTTTTAATTTTTTGTAATAATTAGCTTAGAAGGTAAAAACTCAAACTAGTGATGATGGATGGGGATTAACTCTCATAACTTATTAATTAGTGTTAACTTTATTAATTTTTTCACTTCCCACATGATTTTTGTAGAGTAAAAATTATTTGAGAAATGGGAATATTTTTAAAAAATGAAAACTTTGGCGACACTATACAAGGTATGAGAAAGTAGCTCATTTCACTACCCTTATCCCTTTCAACCAATGTGTTAAATTAGTTTTACCTTATTTTTTCTTTTAAAGGGTTCCAACAACAAACATGCATAATAGCTTTGAAAACATTGTGTAGGTCAAGAGTTATAGGCTAGGCCTTATTTTATAGGGAAGGGGTCAACAAAGGGTGAGTTGCAAACCCATATAATCTTATTGGGCCCACTGGACCTAAAGCCTCATCCAAGCCCATATGTATATATAAGTACTGTGATTGATTGAAAGGAAAAGTAATGTAGATAAGGGTTTGGATGTGACATGGTAAAGTGTGAGGAATGTTTTTGTAGGGTTGCTAATAGAGAAGTTGTTACTTCCAAAGTGTGATGGTGACAAGCATAGCTCGTGTGAGATTTTAGGGCATAGCTAGGATCGTTGGTGCAAACTATGTGTTTTCACTTGATTTTGCCATTCTAACTACTCCAAACACATAACATTCCCTTTTTATTACAAAATAATAATAATAAAAAAAAATTGACCTTTCTAAACCTTTCTCTTTCTCTTTGAAAACTAGAACAAACCAAGATTTGGGTATTGAAAAAGTACACAAATTAGTCAAAGAAGTAAGTTTGTTATCCCATATGAAAATATTATTCTAATAATCTATTTAACTTTGACATTCTCTTTGACCTATTTTGAAAATGTCCCAAAGGTTTGGTTTTGCTCCAATCTTGTGTTTTCTACACATAGAGAAATAAGCATTGCTATAGTCCTTGTAATCACACAAAAAGATCACTTTTTTCTTTGAAAAAATAAAATTATTTTATTGGGGGAATGAAAAACATAAAAAATAATTAGAAAAGCTTCATTGGGTCTCCCCTTTTCACTTGTTTTTCTCTAAAAATGAAAAAAAAAACTTAAAAAAAGCTTTTTGTATATATCATGTGGATTCAATATATTCTTTGCAGATGTTTATGGAAAACATAAAAAATAATTAGAAAAGTTCATTGGATCTCTCCTTATCATTTTTTTTTTCTAAAAACGAAAGGGAAAAAAAACCTTCATTTTAAACTTTTTAAAAAATTACTTTTGTAGATATAATGTGGATTAAATATATTTTTTTGTCTCTTATAAAAAATTGTGTGTTTAGTTTTACATTTTATAAAAATCATATAACCATATTTCTCTATCAATAGCATATGTAATGTTTTTCATGTAATTAACGAAGTTTTACCACGAATTATACTATAATCACTATATATTATTTGTTTTACGTAAGTGTCCTTAAGTAGAAGGACAAAGTTCTTTATCATATAAGTTAAGAACCACACACAAATTTTAATAATTACTTTTAAATAAAATACTTATTTAACCGTTAAATTTTATTGAAACCAGTTAAAAAATTTGTGTGATTGATATATTTGTGATATTAGTTCATAAGTAATATTATTCACGAGTTTGATTTTACCAAAAAAATTAGAAAACGTTACTATATTATTTAAAGTCTTGTAACATTTGTAGAAATATATTCTATAAAGTTACGTAATATAACATTTTTTTAAAATAGTTAGCAAAAATTAGTGTAGTATGGAGAAAGTTAGTATAATATCCCTAAACCAAAAGAAAAAACAATAATGCATTATATTTTTTTTTATTATTGTATGTCTTTTAGATTACTTTTTGTTGGAATGGTTTGAATATGAAAAATTATACTACGATTCTTATATTTTTGTTCTCATCATTTAATTTTTGATATGGCTTAGTGTGGATCAATGATTAATATATCACTATTTTTTCTTTTAAAAATTAATAACTCACATTAAATTACGTCAAGAATCAAAGGATGGAAGTAAAGAAATACCATCAATAATATTATTATTCTTTGAATATTTATGGGACGAAAAAGTAGGTTTAATTTGACCGTTGCACTTTGAAGAAAAAAGTTTTCCAATTTGATGTGTACTTACTAATATTATAGCACACAGTGTTTGGTGTATGAAATTATTGTTCTCTCCTCTGAATGCTTGTGATGATCATTTATGCAATGCAAGAAGAGACATAAATTTGCATTTCAATTTGGGACCACAAAAAATCTTATTACCATAATGTTCACAACTTTTTTCTTTCAACAAAATTTGTTTTCAACAACAATCTTAAACCATGATGCAAGAATAGCATTCTTAATAGACACAACTTTTGAACTCAAAAGGAAAAACATTAAGATTGTTTTCAAATGATACAACAAGTGTTTTGGGCCATGCCTATCATACTTCCACTACTCATTTTTCAGCTAACACTATTTACTTCATTTTTTTATTATTTTAATAATAAATGCTCATATAAAGAGCTAAAATATTTATTTTCAACTTTTTATTGTCTTTGATAATGTTATGTAAATCTTAATTAATTAAAACAAGAGTTAACTCTTTGTCAAGTATAATAAATTTGAATGTGTCAACTCCTTAACTGATTTTTTTTGTTATTATTCCTCTTAACTGCAGAGTTTAAAACCAATTTGATTGTTATAGATTTGAAGAAAATGTAAAAAAAATGTTATGTATTCTAATGATTTTTAGTTTCTCTCAAAATTTAAAAATATTAGAGTTGGACAAGTATACCAAATAAGTTTTATGTCATGAAATCACACCTTTTCTTTTTATTTAACAAAATGGTCCAAACTTTTCGCTGAAAAATGAAACGAATCATTTTAAATTATCTATCTATCTTAAAATTTAAACTTAAATTATTTTAAAGAAGTCAGGTGTACATATTTAATACTTCTAAAATTGAGCAGAGTTTAATAGTTTCTTTTGCTTAATTTTGATTATGTGTTATTTAGTGTAAAAGAGGGTATCTAATTAAAATTCTTTTTCGATTCTTGTGTTTTAATTATTAGGGTTAAATATGTTTTTGGTCCCTTAACTTTCAGTGAATTTTGAAATTAGTCCATCTTGAAACTTTAGACAAATTTAGTCCTCCACTTCCGAAAACGTAGATTTAGTCATTTTAATCAAATTTTGTTAAGTTTATTTGACATTTCAATAGTGTGTTTCATAATAGTATTTGACTTAACATTAAAGCAAAAATGTGTCAAACAATATAAACAACTCAAATACAATCCTGAAATGCTACTTGACTTCACATTAAAGCAAACATGCGTACGAAACATCAAATAAACCCAACAAAATTTGATTAAAAGGACTAAATTATTCACGTATTTCGAAAGATGAAGGACTAAATTGGTCTAAAGTTTTGAGATGGACTAATTTCAAAATTCACTGAAAGTTAAGGGACCAAAAACATATTTAACCCTAATTATTATTTGTATAAGATTTTATATAAAGAAATATATGTTAACCCTTATATTACATCGATTTGGTTTCTTTATTTTTATTTATCTCAATTTGGTTTCTATTTTGGGATAATCAAGTTTTTTTTGTCTGTTAGTATTGTAGTAACAGCGTTACAAATGTGTCACTATTAGTCATATATTATTTCCTCCTTTTCAATTTAGTCCCTATATTTTTATTTTATTTTATTTTAGTCCCATTGTTTATAAAAATTAATTAATTTTGTTCCTCATCAAATTCAAACAAAAATTAATTTGTATATAAATGTTATACAAATATTTTTTATTAAATAAATTCCCTTGCTAAGAGAAAGGAAGGACAATTTATGAAAGGCAGCAAAGGATGACGAAAACTGAATAAGAGGAAGAGTGAGAAAATGAAGGGTTGACTTTTGAAAAACACAAGAATTAAGTTGAGAAAGATCACACCGTTCAAAATCTGCAATTGTTGTTGAATGTGGTACACAGGGAGAAGGTAGGTGAGAAGTCATGATGATATGTGAGAAATGGCACACAACGATGACTGAAGGACAACCCTCTGGCTTCCATCGCATAGAGATAGAAGTTCAAAAGTTTGAGAGCTATGTATCCTCCCAAATCGAGAATATCTCGAGTACGCCGAATTCATAACAAGATGCCATGTGAAAGCTTAAGTTATGAAGGATGTCTCTAGTAAGTTAAGATCATACCAAGTGTCATGCCAATAGGTCGAGGTCATTCTAAAGGAAAGAGATATGGTAAATATTTAGGAAATACTAGAGGATTCTACTAACAAAATATTACATTTTTGTAATCCATAATCGGTGAATATAAACCGACTTATAAATAAGAGTGATACTCCTACAGTCAAAAACAAAACTATTTTGACCTGAGTGTTAGTTGTTAAGATTAAAATACTTCTTTTATTGTTATCTTTGGTTTAAGGTTTATTTGCACCTGAAACACTAAAACATAAAAATAACCATTTAAATTAGTGATTTCAACTTTTATAAAGATGTTTTTTTTTTAAAGGTAAATCAAAATTCAATTTTATTCAGAATGTACATTTAAATGTATATTTAAATTACACGTTTAAATGTTACCATGACGTAAAGGTTTTAAATATATTGAACAAGTTTTTAAATTTGATTTTTACGATCGAAAAAAGTTTAGCTAAAAAGGAAAAACCCATTAAAAGTGAAACTCATTAAAGGTGACCAAACAAATACAATTTTAAGCGTTAATTATAAATAAAGATATTAAATACGTAATACATAGGGAGTTAACGAAATTTATTAATTTAATTGTTTAAATTCCTAACTCCAATATTAGTAATTTGAGCAGGGAATATTTTGTATATGAGAAGTAGAATGTCAAAGTTCTACTTATGCCTTTAAATATAATGGTATCTGCAAAAACAATGTTGTCACTATACTTTAAAAATAATATTATATATATATATATATATATATATATATATATATATATATATATATATATATATTCACAAGTTTGTTTGAGTTGTCATATTAATTCATAATGTTATTTATAATAATGTGATTGGAATTAATTTGACAAACTTTCTATACTATAAAAGGTGTATCAATTTCCCTTTTATATAGATAGTTCCCACAATACATGAGTGTATTGTATTTAACAATTACGACAACCTATCAATTAGGTGAGATATTTAAATTAATTTGTTCCATATTGCATTTTGATTGTATATTATATTTCATAAATATAGTATTCAATGAATTTATACAAGTAAAGTATTTTATTTTAAATATTACTTATGAATAACAACAGAATAGAAGACTTTTATACATAAATTACAACTAACTAATATATATATATATATATATATATATATTAATTTTTTAAGAACAATTTTACCTTAACTCTATGTGAATGAAATATTGTTATTGCAAAACATGTGAATAATTAATTTAGAAACAAGTTGAAAAATAAATTAACGTTTAATTTAAAATTTAAAACATTATTCAATTACTTTTTATGGAGAATATTATAGTAGTAAATGTTGAAGAGGACTGTATACATTTTATATGCAACATTCAGTAACCCTTACTAAATATGAAATCTAATATTTCCTTTTGCAAGTGGAATTAGCCTCTTGTGAAATGGAACAGAAAATTAATTTTATTAAGTATAATATAATTTGTTGATTGGATACTATATTTAAGTTATATAGTACAATTGTATTTATATGTCAAAGGTTAACTTTTATATATATATATATATATATATATATATATATATATATATATATGAAGTTCTTACTTTTATATTTAATTAAATTTACGTTGTAGATGTGACCAAATTTAAGTTAGTTAGTTATTTGATCAAAAGAGATGTTTATAATTTTTTTTAACTTATAATTGAGTCAATTGAAATTAATTTAGTCAATAAGGTGAAATGTGTAGCGAAAAATAACATTAGTTTTTAATAGAGTTTGAAATTTTGTTTTAAATGAAATCTACCAAAAGGAATGAATAAATGCTCCAAATAAAGTTGAATTATAATTACATTAAATTTTAATTGGATAACTCTATAACAGAGAACACAAATAAGAAGAATTTTTAATTGCATTAACTCTCAATTAAGATGTTTTATTTAAACTAAATTAATTCACATGAATGTATGGGAATAGGTGGTACAACAAACAAAAAAATATATATATAAAAAATAACTATCCACACAATTTTTCCATTTTACTCAAAACAATTTTATTTGACAAAGTTTGGTGTACTACAATTATGTGAGATTTGACTAACTAGAAAATATTATATATAAAATTTGACTAGCTAGAATCTCACAATCTTAAAAGTCTTACAATTTTTTGAAAAGAGAAAAAAAATTAGAACGGAAGAAATAAAAAATAAAACAAACAAGATATATTATTTGAATGAATAGAAGTAAAAAAAAATAGTTCTTTCATGGAAAAATTTAATTTTTCCATGTAAAAAAAAAATTACATGGAAATATTTTCATATTATTACTTTGTTTTCTTATTACAAAAGAAGGTTATATTTCCATAAATGTTTTTCACTCGACAAAAGTATGAAAACAATTTTCACTCGACACCTACAAATTTCAATAATAAAGTAACAATGCAATATTCTATCCAACAGACTTGTCTTTAATAATCATTCTTATGTAAAACAAAAAATAAATATAATTATTGGATTGAAAAAAGTAAATAACCATCAATTTAATTTTGTTTAAAAAGAAAATTTAAATGAAATAAGGTTAAAGAAGTATTCTAAAAAAATATAAACTGATTGATGTTTTCGCCTCAAAGAAAAACTAATTTGTTATTTTTTTACTAATCTATCATAAAATTGATTATTTTGTTCTGACATATAAAGATAAAATTCTGTCATTGTTAATTTTTTTTATTTACGTATTTAACCCTATTGCTACTATACCATAAATGTTAAGTTGCTAAGTTTATTCCATGCACGTTGAAAAATTCCAAACGGTAATTAGTAGTATGAATTACAACCTATGACGTTGCATTAAAATTTTCAATTTTTCACCCATGAAAGAAAAGTAGTAGCTTAGTACTGCTAAGTAAAAACCACACACTGCACAAAACCCCATAACACTGCACAAAATTGGAAATGTTTTCATATCATTACTTTGTTTTCTTTTATTACAAAATTGTACTATTATTTCTTAAAAAATAAAATCGTTTTGACACATAGTAGGGATGAAAACGATTTGCACTTGACACCAAAATTTCAATCATTAAGTAACGATAAAACATTCTATTTAATTGACTATTGATTTTATTAATATGAATATTTATTTAAAACAAAAAATATATAATTATTGGATTGAAAGAGGTAAACAACCATCAACTTGATTTAAAAAAAAAAAAAACTTAACATGAAATGAGGTTAATGAAGTATTCTAAAAAAATGTAAACCGATTGATGTTTTCACATCAATGAAATATGGATTTTGTTTTTTTACTATCCTATATTTAATTATTTTGTTCTGGCATGAATTTTACATAATAAGATATTGTTTCAGGTGTAAACATAATTAGAGAAAGATAAGGATTCTATTCATTTCTTTTATTTACTTATTAAATCCTATTGCTACTATACCATAAATGATGTTGAATTTGCTAATTTATTCTATGCACATTGAAAATTTAAAACAATAGATATTATTATGAATATAACATCTATGACTTTGTATTAAAATGTTTGATTTTTCACAAAAGAAAAAAAAAAAGGTAGTAAAAACCAGACACTGCACAGAACCCCATAACACTATTCACTGGATTCCTTTATCTCTGTGGCTTTATCAACCAAACCGTGATTCATCATCATATGTTCCAATTCACAACCACAGTTAAACCAAACCACTCACTCTATAAAACCACACTTCACACCTCTCTCTCTTCCCAAACTCTTGTTCTCTCAACTTCCTTTGACCACTGTCCAACAAAACACTCTCTCTCTCTCTCTCTTTCTCTCTCAACTTCTTCCCTCACTCTACCAAACCAAACTTACAGAACCAAAAACGACATTGACACTGCAAAAAAGAGAGTATATTGCAAAAGGGGTTGTTGTTGGTTCAGATCTCCTTCATTCAATGTCCAGAAAAAAGTCACATTACACACTCCACTAGGCCTAGATCTCCTTGTTCATGGCATTGAGCCACAAGTCACTCTAAAAATCCTATTTTGATTCCACCCTTTTGTTCTCCCCTTCCCAGAAGCTGTTTTTTTTTTTTTTTGTTTTTTTGTCTGTGACTTCCTCTCATGGCTGATGCTGCTGAGCCTAAAGCATTGCCAGAGGCAGAGAAGAAGAAGGAGCAGACTTTGCCCTTTTACAAGCTCTTCTCATTTGCTGACAAGTGTGATTGGATGCTAATGGTCTCTGGCAGCTTAGGAGCCATTGTTCATGGCTCATCAATGCCAGTTTTCTTCCTGCTCTTTGGTGAAATGGTTAATGGCTTTGGCAAAAACCAAATGGACTTGAAGAAAATGACAGAAGAAGTATCAAAGGTTAATCACTTCAATTATTGATTCATGTCCAAATTCTCAATAACACCCATGTTTCTTCCTAGCAACACAATCTCAGATCCAAGATCTAATCTTTTTCCTCTTCTCTGCTTTTTTCTCATGATCATGATTGCAGTATGCTCTCTATTTTGTGTACCTTGGTCTTGTCGTGTGCATATCATCCTATGCAGGTATGTTAATCTTCTTTATTTTTTCTTTTCATAACCTTTTTTTTTTCTGCTCTCTGTTTTGTTGGTTCTAACCTGTGAACATGAACAAGATCGATCACACTTATTGGACCATTACTTCTAAGACTTCTTGTGTGACTGTTGTTGTTCCAGCCACTTTACATCGATCCCACGTGCTGTGTCAACAAAACACACTCGTCCTTTTCTCCCTTCACTTGTCAATCTCACCACATCAGATTTTCCTGCCTAACATTATCTATCACTCCATTCTCATCTTTATCATGTACCATTTTTTACCATTAATGATTGCTACACATTTCTATTACCTTAATTAATAGTTCAACCTCTTCCATTGGACCATGCATCAAATTTGTAATAACATTACACAAAAAAGTAAAAGGAAAAACTTAGTACTGTTTGCTAATTTTTGGGTGATAATTTTTTCTTTCCAACCAGAAATTGCATGCTGGATGTACACTGGGGAGAGACAAGTGAGCACCCTGAGGAAGAAGTATTTGGAAGCAGTGCTTAAACAGGACGTTGGTTTCTTTGACACGGATGCAAGAACAGGAGATATTGTTTTCAGTGTCTCCACAGATACACTACTAGTTCAAGATGCTATAAGCGAGAAGGTGCTTTGAATTTGCCATCTTTGTGTATTTTTTACCTTCATGGTATGAAAAAAAAGGCACAATTAGAAACCTTGGCCTTAAGGGGTAGTTGATTCATATCCATTGGTAAGTGGGGTCACACATGATCATGGAACAAAGTGGCGCACGTTAAAAAAAAGTGCGCCGGGATGAATTGACATAGTTGATGGTATGAAAGATAGAACAAATAGAAAAAACCGTGGCCTTCTGGGGTGGTTGATTGATATTCATTTAAGTGGGGTCCATACACGATCATAGAACAAAGTGGTGCATGTTAGCAAAACATTGTTTAACCTGCGCCGGGTTTAGTCACATAACTGATGTTGCAATTACTTCATGGTACGAAAAAATGAACATATAGAAACCATGACCTTCTGGGGTTGTTGAGTGATATCCACTGAAGTGGGTCCATAGATGATGATAGAACAAGGTGGCGAACGTTAGCAAAACATGGTTTAACATGCGCCGGGGTTTGGTCACATGGATGATGTTGTTGCTTTTTCATGAGTTTTGTAGTTTTATGTTTGTTGGTTTAACGTTTTGTGATTGTTTAGGTGGGGAACTTCATACACTATCTATCAACGTTTCTGGCTGGTCTAGTGGTTGGTTTTGTGTCAGCATGGAGGCTCGCACTTCTGAGTGTTGCAGTGATTCCTGGTATTGCTTTTGCTGGTGGATTGTATGCTTACACACTCACTGGCCTCACATCAAAGAGTCGAGAATCTTATGCAAACGCAGGAATAATAGCTGAGCAGGTGAGGTTGATTCTCTGTTGAAGAACTTGAACATGTCATGTGAATGGATGTGTTGTACACCTTTCTTCTTATGGATGAAACAAAGAAACAAATGCTCATCAAAGGAAAAGAAAATGCTTGGTTTGGCTGAGTTGGTTCTGTTCTGTTTTTCTTCTATTGTTTTCTGTACCTTTTGTTTGTGGTTTTTCCTGTATGTTTTTATGGGGTTGTTCGAAAGCTTTTTGAATTTTGATCCTCCTACTTTTTTGAGTACATGAGGCGCATGCTCTTCTTTCATATGAATTTGCGCCTTATTTCATGTTCAGTGGCTGTTTTAGTGTGTGAAAATGATGTCTTGTCGTGTGGAGCACTCATGAAAGTTCCTAGCCAGCTTTTCTCTTTTGTGAGTAAAATAATCAAAAAGCATGGTGATGATGATTGTGGTCTTGTGTCGCTCTAATGCCAACTATGGTCCTTGCTTACAAATAAGTACATGGAACGAAATCATGTTTTACCTAAAATTGCTTCTTCTTTTTTGATTGTTTAGATCTGTCCTTCACATTGATTTCCATAATCATTGGCTCAAAAATGGGCTCCATTGAAAAAAGAAGAATGACAGGGACTAATTGGTCTTCATTATGTGCAATATGAACAGGCCATTGCTCAAGTTAGAACTGTTTACTCTTATGTTGGGGAGAGCAAGGCACTGAATTCTTATTCTGATGCAATACAAAACACTCTGAAACTTGGATACAAGGCAGGAATGGCCAAAGGTTTAGGCCTAGGATGCACATATGGAATAGCATGCATGTCTTGGGCACTGGTTTTCTGGTATGCTGGAGTTTTCATCAGGAATGGACAAACAGATGGAGGCAAGGCATTCACGGCTATTTTCTCGGCCATTGTCGGTGGCATGTGAGGGCCTAATTTTAGTAACTTTTGATGATTCTGTGTTTAGTTTGTAATGACACCATTCATGTGATCGTGACGTGTTGGTTTACTTCAACAGGAGTTTGGGACAGTCCTTTTCCAATTTGGGTGCTTTCAGCAAAGGCAAAGCAGCGGGATACAAATTGATGGAGATCATCAATCAGAAACCCACCATAGTGGAAGATCCATCAGAAGGAAAGTGCCTAGCTGAGGTTAATGGCAACATTGAATTTAAAGATGTTACTTTCAGCTACCCTTCGAGGCCAGATGTGTTTATCTTTCGCAGTTTCTCAATCTTTTTCCCTGCTGGAAAAACTGTTGCGGTTGTTGGTGGCAGTGGATCTGGAAAGAGCACAGTTGTTTCCTTGATAGAAAGGTTCTATGATCCAAATGAAGGTAACTGAACACTTTCAACTCCCTTGGAAGTAGAAAATATTTTGTATAACCATGACAGTTCTATGCTAGAAATGTTTTGGGAGCAAATGAAGCATCATGGTGCATTCAAATTTTGAACTTTTGATTCTTGGATTAACTAACAGCTATGTTGACCTCTTTGAAATGGCCAAGCAGGTCAGGTTCTGCTGGATAACGTGGACATTAAGACTCTACAACTAAAATGGTTGCGTGATCAAATTGGGTTGGTGAATCAAGAGCCTGCACTCTTTGCAACTACAATTCTAGAGAACATACTCTATGGAAAAGCTGATGCAACTATGGCTGAAGTGGAAGCTGCTACTTCTGCTGCAAATGCTCATAGTTTTATCACCTTGCTTCCTAATGGTTATAACACTCAGGTTTGTACCACTGATAGTTTTCAAGCATCAATAAGTTGTACTAATTTTTCTGGGGTACGTGAAGTTGATCATTTAGTTTTAGACAAGTGTGTGCTAATCAAAATGTGTTGTGTTTTCACCAGGTGGGAGAGCGAGGAGTTCAATTATCCGGGGGCCAAAAGCAGAGAATTGCAATTGCCAGAGCAATGTTGAAGAACCCGAAGATCCTTCTATTAGATGAAGCAACTAGTGCTCTTGATGCAGGGTCTGAAAGCATAGTTCAAGAGGCACTAGACAGGCTCATGGTTGGAAGAACAACTGTGGTTGTGGCACATCGTCTATCAACCATAAGGAATGTTGATACCATTGCAGTTATACAACAAGGACAAGTTGTTGAGACAGGCACACATGAAGAACTCATTGCCAAGGCAGGCACATACGCTTCACTGATCCGGTTCCAAGAAATGGTTGGAAATAGAGACTTCTCCAACCCATCGACTCGCCGGACTCGGTCATCGCGGTTGAGCCATTCACTGTCAACAAAGTCCTTGAGTCTGAGGTCTGGCAGCCTTAGGAACTTGAGCTACCAGTACAGCACTGGTGCAGATGGCCGTATTGAGATGATATCAAATGCTGAAACGGATAAGAAAAATCCTGCCCCAGATGGATATTTCTTCAGGTTGCTCAAGTTGAATGCTCCTGAGTGGCCTTACTCAATCATGGGAGCTGTTGGTTCTGTTCTTTCTGGATTCATTGGCCCTACTTTTGCTATTGTTATGAGCAACATGATTGAGGTCTTTTACTTTAGAAATTATGCTTCCATGGAGAGGAAGACTAAGGAGTACGTCTTCATTTACATTGGTGCGGGTCTCTATGCAGTTGGTGCATACTTGATACAGCATTACTTCTTTAGCATCATGGGAGAAAACCTCACCACAAGGGTCAGAAGAATGATGCTTGCCGGTATGGTTTATTTGATGTGTTGGTGTGTGTTTTGTTTGGGTGAGATTTTCTCTAAATTTTGGTGTTTGTACTTCTTGGTTAGCTATTTTGAGGAATGAAGTTGGATGGTTCGATGAGGAGGAGCACAACTCAAGCCTTGTTGCAGCTCGCCTTGCCACTGATGCAGCTGATGTGAAGTCTGCAATTGCTGAGAGGATATCAGTGATTCTGCAGAACATGACATCTCTTCTTACTTCTTTCATAGTTGCTTTCATAGTGGAATGGAGGGTTTCCTTGCTCATCTTGGCAACCTTCCCTCTCCTTGTGCTAGCCAACTTTGCTCAGGTAAACTCAACAATTCATCATCTCACATAATTGAAAAAAATAATCATTATCATGACTACATTGTATGCAATAAAAAATTACATCCAAGTTCTGATGCAAACTTTTAATACTACTTTTCTTCATCCAAGAGCAGAGGAAATTGTTTAAGCTTAGTGAACTTACAAATTTGTCTTGTTATCTGCATTTGTTGACCTTAGACTATATATAGTGGTGGGGTCTCTAGATTTTTACCCAAAATTCATTACCTTACAGTTACCCTTTTACACTGAGAATCTAGCTTCACACACACAAGCTGGCATTAGACGACAAAAGCTAAAACAACAAAGAGCCACACAAAGTGGAACTGTGCACGTGCTTCCTTCCAAGTCCTGTGCATTAACTTCTGGGAAATAATAACTCATATTGGTCCATAAAATCTCATTAATAATGGTCATTAAAAGCTCCCTTTTTTTTAACAGAGTGAAGTTGTACTTTAAATTGACAACTAATGGAGGGAAATGGGTGTACACAAGGACAAAACTTTAATCCAAAATTTTGACACTTTCACTTCCATAATTTTTACAGTAATTTGGTTAACACTGAAAATCATATAGGTTAACAGAGTGAGATTCATGTTCAAATCGAAGAACTCCACCAAAAACACCAACCCTTTAAAATTGAAATAACACAGTGAAATGCTCCATGAAGAGATAGGGCCCAAGTTCCCACATTCAACCATGACAGAGATTATAATGCATGTGGATGATAGAGGGCTAAATGGTGCAACAGCAGCACTGCATTTTTCTGAGTTGGGGGGGTGGGGTCCTCTACGTATTCAAGTTAGATTCTTGAATGGTACGTCTACAGAAGCTTGTATCAGCTTTTGCTGTGAGGTAGTAGTGACTACTGAGTCTTACATTTTTGACCATATGGTATGACATGGGAAAGTCAGATTCTGAAGACTCCAGCTAGCAACTAGCCCCATGTTTTCTGGCAAGACCACACCCTATTTTTGTGCTTTGGATATGGGGTTTGATAATTGAGATTCTGCAAATTTCAAATACTTGGTGCCAGTTCTGAATACTAATAAATAAATCACAACAAACAATCACTGTTCTTCTGGCTAACTAATGCACCTCACCACACTACACTGCCTTCACCTTAGTTTGGCTTATTCATTACACAGAAAAGGGTCCCTTGTCAGTTCCCTATGACATGAACCTCGATAATTTTCCTGACCCTTTTGTTTTCTCTTTCATTCTGACATCCTCTCATGGCCCTAAACCCTGCAAGAGTTTCAAGCAACGGTCCTCAAAGAGTTTGGAGTTTGGCCAGGGATAGATAATCTGCATTCTGCATTCTTTTTCAATCTCTAGGAAACATCTTTTTCAATGTGTCCAGCAAATTTATTCTCTTTCATGTTCCAAACTAGTCACTGTTTTACAGAACATTTTTTTTTCTGTACTGTAAATAAAAAAGTTGGAGTGATAACAGATGGTAAAAAGTTACATTTTTTTAATATGTTTTACTTTACTCTCAGAAATATAACTTCACTTCACACCTAAGGTGACATTAGACGACAAAAGTTAGAACAGTAGGGTTCCTCACATAGTTGAACAGTGCACGTGCTTCCTTCAAAGTCCAGTGCATTAACTTCTGTGAAATAACACACATTGGTGTATTAAAAAGCCATGAAAATTTTTATTTTATTTTATGGATGCAGATTCCATACCTGATCATCAACTTCAATGTCACACACACACACTGAGACTGGTGTTGCACTTGTTCAACCTTCTTTATTAAATTGAAATTACTGTACTTTATTAATATACTATTATTATCATTGTGGAGTATATTTGCCAGCTGGCTGTGAAATATTTTTCTACTTTATAAAGAAATGTTTCATCATAAGACAGAAAACACAAGGTCTTCATTGGCAGAAGATCCCTGCAGAGCTAGAGTATTTTTTTAACAATATTTTTGGGACACTGCAAGAGGAAACTTCGTTGCGTTCGTTTTATTATTCATATATTCCTACAAAACCCAAACCTTTTACTTTGTCTGGGAATCTGAACTTTTATTTTTTAGCTCCTCCACCCGTGATCGGTTCCAGTCTTTTTCAGGTCCTAGGCATGTGACCTTCCCACATAGTCTTTTATATTATATATAGTATTTTGTTCAAGTACATCCACTTATATTTCATCAGTATTTTAATACCAAGTTCAAATTTTGATTTCACATAGCATATCTAATGTCTAAAGGGTTGTTTCTTAAACTGTTCATAGTGTATCACCTTTCTCACTCACACGTGTATACGCATATATTCTTGCTGGGGTTGAATGAGTTTTGAAGCCATTGGAGATTTTTGACCATGCATGTGAGACCATTTGGGTCTTGCTGCATATGTAGATGGTTTAGCTGTATATGGATAACATCTCAGTTCTTTAATTAGGGCATGCATGTGAATGATCCTGGAGATAGTTTCACATGGACTTTCTTTATTCAATCTTGCTTTTCTCGTGCACATTTCTCTATCATGCTCCAATCTATTTGTTTGGTAAGGTAGATTTGGAAGAAAAATAAAGAAATAGTTTAAATACATATTTTAATACTTGAACTATTTTATTGTATAATTTTTCTTTTTTATTTTCAAAGGGAGCATTAAAAAAATCATGTTTTTTAAAGTGGAAATGCAAGTGTTTTTATTGTGCATATTTTTCACGGTGCAAAAGCGTAAAAGTAGCCATGTTTTTTTGTTTTATTTCTCTTTCTGTGTTGATGATTCCCACGCAAAAGCATGCTAAGTTAAAAAGTAATGTTGTACAAGTTTTTTTTTTTACCAAGTGTGTTTTTTAACTTTCACACGGGTTAACTTTTCTAATCAAAGTTAAGCATATTTTACATAAAATTTCAGTTAAACCTGTCACAGTTACACCTCTGTAACACATAAGGTACATAGAGTGACACATTAATTAATATTTGAAAAAAAAAGTAGCATCACATTTACACGCATCGTTTTCAAACTAAGAGTAACAATCACTTCTGATTAATACTGTTAAAGGCAGTATTCTACGTTCTGCGCATGCTATAGGCACAGGGCAAGAAAATAGACTGATAGATGAGGGACACGTACCTTATTAACCATCAATGTCTTTCAATGTAGTTGGTGACCATGTAATGTATGCTACATGAACATGCACATTCTCTCTCCTCTCTGGGCCCCACCCCTTTGGCCCTTTTGTTCTCTCTCCTCAGATCAAACTTTTTACCAAAAATGAACAGTGCAGTTACTGAAATTACCAAAACCCCTTTGTCCAATCTTGGCAGAAGCATGTCTTCAAACATTAATGTTTTACCGTTATACTTACAGTTAGTATTTGATACACCCTCTTAACTTGCATGGATTTAGTAGGCAAAAAACCAGTCACATAGTTTCAAGGTATTACAACACTATACGTGCAAAAAAGAAAGTTTCACAGAGAAGCATAAGAAAAATATAGGATTGTTTTGATCGACAAAACCTTTTTAGCTTTCAATTTTAGTTTCTATAAGTATTATAAGGCCACCCATTTTCACAAGTGACACATTAAATGAAACTTGTAACAACATAATTTTTAAACTATGTATTCCTGGGACTTTGTAAATTCCTAGAAGCATATAACTGGTTTACGTAGAACTTTACGTTGGTGTTTGATTCAGTGCAAGCTAACAATGGATGTTTTTGATTGTGCAGCAATTATCTCTAAAAGGGTTTGCCGGAGACACAGCCAAGGCTCATGCAAAGACGAGTATGATAGCAGGAGAGGGAGTGAGCAACATAAGAACAGTAGCAGCATTCAATGCTCAAACCAAGATGTTATCAGTGTTCTGCAACGAGCTTCGTGTGCCTCAGCGCCAGAGTCTGCGGCGGAGCCTCACGTCGGGGTTCCTCTTCGGTCTCTCTCAGCTTGCGCTCTACGCGTCCGAGGCTCTCATCCTATGGTACGGTGCGCATTTGGTGAGCAAGGGCGCTTCAACGTTCTCGAAGGTGATCAAAGTGTTTGTGGTCCTCGTGATCACGGCGAATTCGGTGGCGGAAACCGTCAGCCTGGCGCCGGAGATAATCCGCGGCGGGGAGGCGGTGGGGTCGGTGTTCTCGATCCTCGACCGGTCGACGAGGATCGACCCTGACGATCCCGACGCGGAGGCGGTGGAATCTCTGCGCGGGGAGATCGAGCTGAGGCATGTTGATTTTGCGTACCCTTCACGGCCTGATGTAATGGTGTTCAAGGATTTCAGCCTGAGGATCCGTGCAGGGCAGAGCCAGGCTCTTGTGGGGGCAAGTGGGTCAGGGAAGAGTTCTGTGATTGCGTTGATAGAGAGATTCTACGACCCCATTGCAGGGAAAGTGATGGTGGATGGGAAGGACATAAGAAAGTTGAACCTGAAGTCTCTGAGGCTGAAGATAGGGTTGGTGCAGCAAGAACCAGCGCTTTTTGCAGCGAGCATTTTCGAGAACATTGCGTATGGAAAAGATGGTGCAAGTGAGAGCGAGGTGATAGAGGCGGCACGTGCAGCGAACGTGCATGGGTTCGTGAGTGGTTTGCCGGAGGGTTATAAGACGCCGGTGGGTGAGAGAGGGGTGCAACTTTCCGGAGGGCAGAAGCAGAGGATCGCCATTGCTAGGGCAGTGCTTAAGGACCCTACGATTCTTCTTCTGGATGAGGCGACGAGTGCCCTAGATGCTGAGTCGGAGTGTGTTCTACAAGAGGCGTTGGAGAGGCTCATGAGGGGTCGAACCACGGTGCTTGTGGCTCACCGTTTGTCGACGATCAGAGGGGTGGATTGCATCGGAGTGGTTCAGGATGGGCGCATCGTGGAGCAAGGTAGCCATGCAGAGCTTGTGAGCAGGCCAGAGGGGGCGTATTCTAGACTCTTGCAGCTACAACATCATCACATTTGAGACAGTGACAGTGACAGAGAGACAGAGACAGAGATTATTGTTTTTCATTTCATAAATATGTTTGGCTCCCATTAATCTCATGCTGTGTTTTTTTTTCTTTCTAGATGTAGATATGTGGGATATGATGAGGTTTGTAACTTGAGGACAAAGTGATCTATTATGGGGTATTAATTATTAATTATTATATTAATCACATGCCAATGTGCATAAGCTTGTCATTGAAGTCTTTTCTTGGTTCTTTTGCTCTACCAACTAAAACATAAGTAAAAGGAATAAGTAAAAGGAAAATGATAGATGACTACAAAATCAATCGAAAATTAGTTTGTGATACTTAGTTTTAAAAATAAGTTTTATTCTTAATCTAGAATTTTTTTCTTTTTAAAATAGATATCTAATAAATTGAAGTTTTTGGTTTGTTTTTGTCAATTTTATTTTTTCATGATGTGGAGGAATAATATATATTAAGTTACTTTTTAATGACCTATATTATATAGTATGTCCTGATGGTATATTGATAGTAAATACATCAATAAGAAATGCATCAGTTAAAATATATATATATATATATATATATATATATATATATATATATAAAACCTGACAAATTAATTTAAAACTATTTCAAAGATGATGTGAGAAAACATAATATTACAGACAAAATATAAACATGTGTATTTTTCAAGAATTTAAACTAAAATTTTATAATTATTATTTAAATTTTTTTAAATAATTTATTAAAATTCACATGTAAAAATTATTTAATATAAGTGAAATAATAACTAATATAATATAATTTAAATAATTGGTTTCACTTTAGTTTGAAATGTTAAACTGTAAATCCGGTTAAGTTTAAAAAAAAATTCAAATCAATTAAAAAATATTTTATTTTGATTAATTATCTGTTGTTTTATCTGATTTTATGTTATTAAAATCAAATATTAGTTAATAGAAAATAGTATTTTAGAATGGATAAAATGCTTAAAATAATGAATACTCGATTATGTTAACATTAAAATACTAAAACATGAATAAAATTTTTATAAACGAGTTTCATTAATTATAGATGTTCTATCTTTCCAAAAACCTTTTCTCTACAGATCTTTTTCTTCTCTCTAAATTTCTTCTCACTCCTGTGCTCATCTGTCTCACGATTAGAGACCGTTAGGATGACTTCTAAGGTGAGCTCTCAAATTTTGCTCGATCAATTTCTCCAACATTGATTTTCAACTCTTATTTAATTTGGATATTCGGTGCATGCGAGAAATTTTCACTTGCATGTGTCATTTGAGTTTTACTTGTGTTATTTCCATTAATCAATGATTCTGATGATGTTTCATGATCATGTTCTTATTGTTCTTAGGTTGAATTGTGGTCTTTGTTAGGTTTAAAGAGGGGTTTGATACTCGTGTTGGGTCGTTTGCGTTGTTTCATAGGTAAGGGAAGCTAGTTGTATATCAAACATATCAGAATTATAAAATGTATGATTGTACTATGATTTATTTTGATGTATGAATTTCAAAATGAGAAATGTTGTGTGAAAGCTATGAAAATTGGATTTTTATCTGCTTACTTGAGAATAACTGATGTTTTAGTTGTGCATCTGAGATAAATTAATATTGGAATTCATGATGAATTGGTGTTTATTTGGATGGTATCTGTTGTTAAGGTTCTTAGTATATTTGGTCTAATTTTCGTAATGCAGAATTATGTAGAAAACATGTTCTACATAATTATGCAGACTCGCTGAGCGAGTTTTCAAGTTAGAAGAAGCTCCCGGACTTTGGAAATCGCTGGGCGAGGCTACTCGTTGGACGAGTTTCAAAGTCAGGGGCTTTCTGATTTGGAAGTCGTTAGGTGAGCAATTATTGCTGGACGAATTATTTGAAAGATTTTTCCTTAGAGTACTAGTGATAAACTCACTGGGCGAGCCATTTGGTCGTTGGTCGAAAAGGGCAATTTTACACTTCTCGCTCGACAAGAGGATGTGCTCGTTGGGCGAGTAGATAAGAACCTGAACATTTACTTCCTGAGTTATTTGAGAAATTGTGATTATTATGAATGTTTATTTTGAGAAATGATTGAATAATGAGTATGTGAAAATACTAATTTAAGGAGGATTAGTAGTGGGTGTTGTAGTGTTAGCATTAATGTGGGAGTTCAGTTGAAAGTTATCCGAACGACCATCAATTTCTTAAGTATAGAAGGATGTGACATATGGTTAAAGGAGCTGGTGGTCCCAGTCTAGGTGTTTTACCTTGATCAAAGGTATTAACGGACTAACCTTGTATGTGGTACTATCTACCACTCTACATAGCACTGGATGCCATCACAAATGCACAATTTACCAGGACTCAACATCAATGCTTGTATCTGGATTAATTGAGTTTGTGCTTTAGGCATCTATTTGAATATAACTGATTACTTATGTATGAATTATATTATTGTATTGTGAATTGATGTGATTCTTTAAATTCACTAGCTTACCCTTTTCTTTTGTGTTTTGTTTGTTTTCTGGTGTTTGTTTCCTTTTGCAATGATCACTTGATTGGTGTGAGTAGATGAAGGTTTTGGGGTTGGATTAGAGCAAGGAGGAGGAGATGCTGCTATATAGTTATATATAGATTCCTAGTGTTAGATCCTAGTTTTCCTTTTGAAAACTCTTAGTCTGTTATACTTTACTTTGTATTTTAGTTTGTCTATTTTGGAATGTCTATAATATGAGATTTATGTATTAAGTTTATGTTTTAATCTTACCAACTATGTATATATTTTGTTTGATGATTTAGACTATTAAATGGGATGTTATAATATACATTTTTAAAAATATGAAAAGTACAATTTTATTAAAAAAATACCATGAATACAAATATTTTAAAACAAAATATTATTGTAAGCCCCAATATTTTAATAATAAATTTTAAAATGAATATGAAAATAAAATCTAAGTTATGTATTTAGTTTTTTTTTCAACAATTTTTAAAAAAAAATCTCGTTCTACCTTTTCTATTAAAACATAAGAGTTTCTCGAATTTACTATTAAATTAAGGTCTTATGAAATATAAGAGCTTTTGTAACATCCCAGAAACTGAATAACCTCAATTGATAAAACATCACATACATGAATATTCAGAGGGCACGAGGTTTAGGGTAGAAAGTATACAATACGTCAAATATACCCGGATTACAAGAAAAGGGCCCCATGGCCCAACCAGAAATGTACTGAAAAGAACACAATTAAAGATACTAGGTCTTGTTCGGACAA
>Ga0214543_1000396_pt1 | contig 71066 bp, 30 predicted proteins | sample CNSS2metaG_FD_160094 | JGI IMG/M metagenome (GOLD analysis project Ga0214543, IMG submission 160094) | Root nodule microbial communities from cowpea collected in UCLA plant growth center, Los Angeles, California, USA - CNSS2 | ecosystem: Host-associated > Plants > Roots > Nodule | place: USA... | reverse complement strand
AAATTTACCCATTTTTTTTTTTTTTCAGAAACCCTTTTAGTTTCTACTATATTCTTCTCTCAACTGTCTCCACTCTTCCAATCCACTATTCTTCTCCCTTTCTTACTCTTTTCCTTTTTCTTGAAATAAAAGTTGAGTTAGAGTCATTGCGGAGTCCCCTAGAGAGCTAAGCTGACATCTCATTTTTTTGTGTAAGTTGAACTCCAAACTTCCATCTTTTCTTCTTTTCCATTCATATAGTGTGGTTATGTCTTGGGGTCTTCCTTAGAGCCTTATTTTCGTCTACCTATGTTCTTGTTTTTCAGCTCTTTAGGTTGTTGTGGGGTTGTGGTGTTCCTTCCACCTAGGGCCTTCTTCCCATCGTGATTTATATCAGTTTCGAGGTGAGAAAAGCTAGGGTTTTAAAGTTTTTTAAGTGTATTGCATGTTTTTGGTCATGAATCGTGTTTAAAGTGTTGGTTTGATGTTTGTGATTGTGTGGAAATGAATTGTATGTTGTTTGGTTGGGATTTCTAGTTGTGCATGCACGAACTGGTGAGAGTCTTCTATTCTCGCCCAGGTGAGGAACCTCTAGCCCAAGCGAGAATAGCATAAAACTTCCTTGTGTTGGTGTGCCAGTTGTTGCTCAAGCAAGAGTAGTCTCGCTTAAGCGAGAAAGCCTACCTTAAGTGAGAACTTGTAAAGGTGCATTGTGCTTTCTATTTTAGTTCTCGCAACGGCGAGAAGGTTCTAACTTAGGCGAGAAGGTTCTAGCTTGAGCAAGAATACCATATCGCTTGAGAGAGACTTTCTAGCCTAAGTGAGAATGTTGTAGACTTGTTTATAACTCTCTTGTTGAATCTGTGGTTGGTTGTATTCCTTGAGAAAGCATGAAGTATGTAATGATGCATGTATTATGGGATATTTTGAATTGTAATTGATGTGTTTAATATGGGATGATATTATTCTAAAATAAATGTTGAGTATGTGAGAATTTCATGGAGAAATTCCTTTGATGATAAAATAGTGTATGTAATGATTTATGGATTCAAGTAAGGTTACATCCTGTCCTGACACTTTAATGGATCAGTTAGACTCACACAGAGTAGACTGGTTCATGTGGTGAGAGTATCAGGAGGTCCTAGTCTCTGGCAGGATAATGGTCTTAGACGATTATGGGCTAACCTTGTATGTGGTAGGGTAAAACCAATTGGAAATGGCTTTGCAGAGTAGTAGATGTCACCACAAGTGCAAATTTCTAATGAATCTGATTTCATTACATGTATCTGTATAATCGAGTTAGAGGGTCTTTTATTGTTTACTATCACATGTTGTTTGTGCTCATAGTCTGTTTATTTATCTGTTAAATTATTTTCACTAGCTTACCCTTCCTTCTTTCTGTGTTTGGTTCCTTGTTGTGTTTTCTTTTTTGTAATGATCACCAATGTTGGTGTGAGCAGATGTGGAGACCCGTAGTGATCATCAAGATGGTAGAGATGTTGTCGTTTAGACTAGGCTTATTAGTCATTGCTCTTTCAAATATATTTTGAAAAACTTGTCTTATGTAATTCCTTACTCTGATGAGCAATCTTTTGCACAACTATTTTATGTTTTAAGGTGTGTTAATGACATTGTGTTATGCCCAAGATACTTCTATTTCATTATATTTTGAATAACTGTAATGGCTGATTCTTATATACTTTCTTCCTGGTTGTTCTATTTTATTATAATATGTGATGTCTTACTTATTAGAAATTTTTTATTAAATGGGATGTCAAAGGAGGTATTAATAATTAAAAAAGTTAAATTCAGCCTTATAATTATTAGTTCTTCTTTTAAAATTATGTTTCAATTAAAACAGAAATAGAGTGGATTTCCAAAGTACATTTATATGTATTTAAACTTATATTTTACGATAAAATATTAATATTAGTATTAATATCAACAAATAATAAAAGATAAGATGATACATACTTCAGAATTTGACTGATCATATTTTATTTCAATTATTAAAGACCAAGTTATATTAATCTCTAGCAAATATTTTTTTTTATATATTATTTATATACCAATCATGGTTTTTTCCTTTAATATCTTAATTATTGAAATATTGACAATAAATTATACAAAACTATTTTAAGAGAGTTAAAGTGAATATTATATTTTATTATATTTGTCTAGATGCTTATTGTAAAATCTTGGAAAAATGGTATTTTAAAGGTGATAGAAGGTTTAAAAATAGTGAGATTCGATTATTTTAATATTAAAAGGTTTTAGTATAGATAGAATTATTATAAAAGAGTTTCGTTATTTTAAAACACATTATCTATCTAGAAACTACTTTTCTAAAGTTCTATAACTTCTCTCTAAGAGTTTTGTCTTTTTGGTCGTTTGATTGCAGAATCGAGACCATAGGATTGACCCTATCGGTGAACTCTTCAATTTGGATTGATCAGTTTCTTCGTTCGCGTAAGTTGAGTTTCCACCCTCTTTTTGGTCTATTTTTGTTTATTGTTGCACGTGAGCTCTTTTTTGCTTGCATTCGTCTTTTTAATCATCAGTATGAGTCTTTGTTGATCAATGATCATAATGGTATGTCCTTATCGTTCTTGTGATGTTTCTATGTGTAGATAGAGCATCTTGTGGAGTTAGAAATATTTGGCGTTTATAGATTTGTTTAAATAGGATAACAATTAAGGGAAACTAATAGCATTATTTTAAGTTACAAGCATGTTGGAATTGTAATTGTATGTTTGTAACATGACTTGTTTGTGATTGTATGAAGATTGTGGAATGATAGGTGATTAGTGAAAGTTATGGAATTGAAGTTTTAATTTGTTTATTTAAGCATGTTTGATGTTTTAGTAATGTATTTGAGATTAATGGACATTGATAATTGTGATAAACTCTAGTTTGGTATGTTCTTGGAATCTGTGAAGGTTTTTGGAGATATTTAGAAATGATTCGAGAATGCAGAATTATACAAAAATCATGTTTTGTAAAATAATGTAGACCCGTTGGGCGAGTTTCAAGTTAGGGGTTCACGGACTTTTAAGTCACTAGGCGAGGGATTACTCGTTGGGCGAATTTAAAGTTAGAGACTCACTTACTTTGAGGTCGTTGGATGAGAATTTACTCATTGGGCGACTTATTTGAAATACTTTCCTCTAAAGCCCTCGTGATACACTCGTTGGGCGAACAATCTATCATTGGTCGAAAATGTACTTTTAACCCAACAAGAAGACGTGTTTGTTGAGCGAGTGGATCAGCACCTAATTGGGTGTTGATTGATTTAATTTGGGAGTTTTGTAATTTTTTTATGAATAATTGATATATGATATGAGATTGAGATGTATCGATACTAATTCAAGGAGAATTGGTGATGAATTGTAGTAGTGTATGCATTGATGTGGGGATCGTCTTTGAAGTTATCATGACACTCTAATAACTATTCAAATTCTTAAGTAGAAAGGAATGTGGTATGTTGTGAGAGGAGCAAGAGGTTCTAGCTTAGGGGTTTTACCTTGACCAAATGTGTTAATGGACTAACCTTAATATGGTAGAGTATAACTATTTACCTATCACTCTACAGAACATGAGATGCCACTACAAGTGCACAACTTGATTGGATCTAATATCAATGCATGTATCCGGATAATTGAATTATACTTTTAGGTCATTGTATGACATAGGATGACTAGTTATGTATGATTTAAGTGATTGTATTATTTAATGATTAAAACTCTTATGCGCATTAGCTTACCCTTCTTTTGTGTTTTTGTCTTGTCTTATGTTGTTTGTCTTTCTTTTGTGATGATCACCTTTTTTGCGAGAGCATATATGGTTGCAGGTTTAGAGGCACCTCTAGAGGATAAGGAGTCATCTATTAGGTTGGTGGAAGGTTTCAATGGGAGTTGTTGTAAGTTGTTAGTCTGTGTATAGAGTTAGAATTGGTTTCTGTATTTGGTTTGTATAAATATTATAGTTTTATAGTCCTATCTTTTGTAAGACTGGATTAATATATTTTATACAATGGATTATTTGTTTTGAATACTATAATGAAATATCATGTTTTACTAGTTTTTAAGCAGTTAAAATTGAGATGTTATATTTATTTAAACGTTTGTTTATTATCTTACTTTCGTTGATGTGTTGATTTATTAATTTTATGTGTTTTTATCTTATGTTATTTTTAGTATTAATTTCTTTTTTAAAAAAAAAAAGGAAAGAACAAGAGCAAGTTCACTAATTGAATAAGAATGTAAAGGAATCTAATGTGTGTGAAGAAATATGAAGAAGGCAATTTGAAAGACTTGATTGGAAAAACTTGCACCTATTTTGCAAAAAGATGTTATCATTTCTTGCTAACTTTTGAACATTATATTGATAAAAAAGTGTGATAGGGATATAGATAAGTTTTCTTAACTTCACAAAGTGTAAACCCTAATTGAAAAGCAAACCCTTTTGTATTATTTATGTCATAAGAAGCATGTTTTTTATAGTTTTATAAAAAAATGGTTTTTTAACAACTAAATTTTGACAATTTTTTTTTATAATTTGAGTGACGTCCCTTTTTTTTCATTTTCTCATTTCTCTATATTCCAAATCTTTTAGAAGATGTCATCTCAAATTATAAGAGAAAATTGTCAAAATTTAATTGTTAAAATATCATTTTTTTTTCACAAATGTATAGAGGGCGATAGACTGTGATTTTTTTTTTTCAATTAGCCTTGAAATGGAAATGACTGCAAAAGCCAAAATTACAAAGTTTATTTTATTTGGAAATGATTTTTTATAAACTTTAAAAACTTAACTATTTTTTTATAAATTAAAATTAGTTTATGTATAAACTAATTTGTGAAAGTTTATTTCATAATTTTTTATTTTTTATATTTTAAATTTATACGTAAGTTATTTTTCTTTTCTAAATATTTACAAAAAAGTTTATCCAAATAAATTTATATATGACATTTAGTGGCGAAAGTGGAAGAAAATATGTTATTTTACTTAATAATTGTATAGTATATCGTTCATGATATTTTGTGGAATGACATTTGTTTTATCTGGCAAATAAAATAATATTAAATTGTTAACTATAGTAAGGTCTGTCTTAAGCTGATACGGGTTTAAGAAATATTTTGATCTGACGATGGATTCATTAAATTATAAAAAAATAACAACTCAATCATATTTGCATTCTCTAAAAATATTATTAAAACACAATAAAAATATAAAGATAAATAAAAGCATAATTAGTATAATTATAGAATTGCATCACATAAAAATTATAAAATTATAGAATATAAAACCATAGAATTATATGATGTATTTTTTTTCTGAAATAATATGAGCCTGATGCTATTCAAATCAATCTGAGTGCTCAAATCAACTTGAGCCATTGCTATTAATAATTTAAAAATCCAAAACAATAATTCAAACTAATTTGTACTTTTCTCTCGATTTGATTTGATGGATTCATTAGAAGAATCAGATCTGAATCCATCCTTATTAATGATTCATACATAAAACATATATAAAAGGCGTCTTAAGGATACCCAATCATTATATTCACAATAAAGTATTGCTATTTGTGTACAATGCACACATGTATACAATATTATTCTTTACAATTATAAAAATATGAATTCAGTATTCAAATTACACATTTAATGAACTATATTTAATTCTTGAAATTTTAATTTTAAGAACATTGTCTGGTTTTTACATGTTATTTAACTTAATATACAATTTAATATTGTATAAACGATAATTTAATGTATAAGTACATATTAATTAAAAATATATGTTATTTATGAATTTCTCATGGTAGAGATCTTGTATCAATTATATGTAAAATCGAATTACAGTATGTAAATTATAAATTGATTTTAAGAGTTAAGTTTAAATTCATTTTTTAATATGATGCTAACTATGTTCATGAAGTTTATTATGTCATCCAGTGTAAAATTACTCACAAATATCTGATCACGAATTTTAGAATGTATTTAAAAAGAAAATTAAATTAAATAATATATATATATATATATATAACAATAAATAAAAAGTTAGTATTCATATTTCAATATTTCAGATTATTATTTTTAAAATTAATTATTTTATAAATAATTTATTCTAAACTGTTATTTTAAAAAAAAAAATTATCTTTAATTATTATTTTAAAAATGAAAATTTGTGTACATATTTTATTTTTAAAATTTTATATTTAATAATTATTTTAAATGTTAGTTATATATTTTTTATTTTTTTTAAATTTTTTTTTAATTAATAAAATGTAAACACACATTTACGATAACATAATATAATATATAATTATATTATATTATATTATATATATATATATATATATATATATATATATATATATATATATAATATGAATGTATGGATGATCACATTAGTTTAGAAATAAAATAAAGTTACACTAAACAAAGAAATATATAAATATGTGATTTTCGTTCTAATAACGAAGTATTTTGAATATGTGAAGTGATAACATTTTGTAAAGAAGGTAATAGTGATAGAAAAGTTGTAATTATTTCATAATGTCATTTCAAGTTTTAAGTCTGCATTTGAATACGTGAAAAGAAAAAAATGTAAATTTAAATGGTCAAATACAAATAAATTTTATTGGAATAAAAGTTGAGGAGGTATAAAATTATTTTTAAATTAAATGATAATAAAATTTTCAAAGATATTGTACATTTTATTAAATAATAAATTATTTTAATTTAATGAAAAATATGTAACTAAAATGACATTAGAAATAGTTACAGAAAATTTCATTTTTTTTAATAGAATGAATGATACAGATAAAGTATAAATCCCATTTATTTGTTTGTTTATTTAACAATTAATAGTTAAAGCCGTCACATAATATAAAAGTTGAGTTATTTTGTGCGTTCTTCTTCGTTTTCATCGCTCCGTCGTTCTTCATGACTCAGTCAACGAGTAGTATTCAAACGGGGTGGCTATTCATGTTTACTTCTAAGTCCACCACACTTTTATTTTTTATTTTAACTACAATAATGTCACATGAAAATCATAAAACTTTGATGAATTTAATATTCTATTTATTTCCTCTTAAATAAATGTACGTGTTTACGTATTATATAACTTGTAACAATAATATTGTAACGTGGACATATAATATGTGCGTAGTCAATTATAAAAATACTATTACATTGTTTTTTAAAATAGTTTAGCCATAATTAACATATCATAATATTTTTAAATTTGTATTATAGAAATTATACTTTTTTAATTGAAATAAAATAAAAAGAAAATTTAAATCGGATTTTATATTTCATCTTTATTTTACTAGGATAAACAATATGACATGCAAAAAAATATCTAATGAAACATAATGTAACCATTATATTCTTTTTTTCTCTACTCCATTTTCTTTTACCTATTTAATTTAATAAACATAAATCTTTATGGTTGGACCTGTTCTATTTTACATGTTTGATCGGTGAACTACAAACTAATATATATTTTATAATCAACACATTTATGTTCTTTTTTTTCTAATATATATGCTTTCCTTCTATTTATATAGAACATGAATGTAAGATAAAAACCTAAAAAATAATCATAGTTGCTCAAGAAAAGGGGTCATATTCAATGTGAAGTACAAGTATGAAAATCAGCATCAACAAATATAAATAAGATTTAGCATATGTTGTTGGTATAAGGTTATCATACCATTATTAATCATTAACCAACCAACTAGCTCATTCTTATTTAGTGCTTAACAACTAGATGCTAACACATATAATTCTACTAATTTAACATCATTGCACCATGAGAATATTAATTAGGGTTTCTTCACATTCATCACAATTTCTTAAATACCATTATGATTTACTAAAACCTAGGATTGAAAAGAATATCAACAACATTTACTTAAATGGTTGTAATTACTTTTAAACAATATTTATTTGGAGAATGCTAACTAAACTAATGCCGAACAATTTGATTCCATATTTTTACATTCAATTAAGATAATTAATTTTATTAATTAAAATAATATAAATTCGTATAACAAACTTTATAAAGAAAAAAATAACTTTTGGAATTTTTAAGGAATATCTTTCCACTTAATAAAGTCTCACATTATTTAATTTTTTAGATGTTTTAAATGTTTAACATTATTTTCTGTTTTTTTTTTATGTTAATTTAAAATTTTTTATGTTTAATTATATTTTAATTTTTAACAATATTAAAAAATATTTATTTTATTATTTTTTAACTTTTTATTTGTGTATATTAAATAAAATATTAAATATAGTTATGTAATATTTATGGACATTTTTGTTCTCTAAATAAAGTAAAACTCCATTAATGATTATTAAATCAAAATTCATTTAATATAACAATTAACTATAAACTTTTGTAAAATTTAATGCATATTAATTATTCTTAACAAGTACTCTTAGAACACTTGCATGACCCTTTACTTAATTATGCTTTTTGTTAACAAAATAATATACATACATATATATATATTTGTATACATAATAATCTATTTACTACTTAACAATAGCTAGTTAATCAAGGTAAGAATGAACCTTGAATTTAAAATGCAAAATTATTCAAATTCATATTTTATCTAATTATTTGAGAATTAATTTTATAATTATATCTGTTGAGATATCCAATAAAAGATATTACTAATTATAATTTTGCTTATACTTTCTCATCTTCACTAAAAATAAATAAAAAAAATTGTTTAGGGCAACTTATAATAGCCATTTGTAGTCGTATAAGTGGAATTATTTATTTTACAAATTCTGTTTTCAAAATATAGATATTATTAAACAATATTGAATAAAAATATAAAACACGATAATGAATGTCCAATCCAAATGAGCAAGGGACAAATTTATATCGTTATTATCTCACCAAAAAATCTGACTAATTCATTTATTTAAATTTAGTCCAACTCGATTAAAATTCATAGCATATAATGAAATTTGTATTATTTGGCTTTGATTCATTAAAAAAAAATATTTCGTTAATAATTAATTATAGTGACCAAAAGGTGTTATTCATTATAATGATAAATTTAGATACCAAATTATTAAATAAAAAATTATTAGTACTAAAATAGTCACTATTATAAATAAAAAATTATAATTGGTCTCTAATTTAATCTCAATTTCAAATGAATAAAGTTGTTTCATTTTAACCAAAATTGCGACTAAATTAAACAAAAATAATAGTCAATGAAGTGAACAAAAATATTGACTAAATTAAACAAAAGGACATGACCATAAAGTGACATGTACTAACATAACATTGAAACGTGATACGATATTGACTTTACACGTAGATAATAATTTAAAATTTAATTTAAAATATATATATATGACTAACACGTGACATACACTGCTTATTGACGTCAATTATTTAAACACGGTTAGAAAAAATAATTAAATTGACAAAAATTAGAAAAAAAAATAGACCTAATTTTACACAAAACAAAAATAAAAAATAAATTTAACAAACAGAAATAAGACCCAAAAGAATTTAAACTTAAAATTTAAAACGTTTATCGTAAAATGTAAAACGTTTATTGTATGTGATGGTCACTGACCACGATAGACAAAGGAAAGGGTTGGAACGCGTGGAACCCAGTGTCGAAACTCATAATTATTGAACATTGATCAAGTGTTCCAAAAGCACCAGTAAATTTGCAAATACTGTAGTTACTGATCCAATAATTAACTGCATGTGGAAGAACAAAATTCTTTTATTATTTTACGTGTTTTTCTGTTTCTTTGTTTTGGCACGTGAGACCATGTTCATGATCCAAACCATTCCCTTCTGATCCCAGGAATGAGGGCCGCACAAAAATGTTCTACTTGACTTCACAACATCTTTTAAGGATACTATCTAATTTTAAAAATCCAACCAAATATTCATTTCTTTTTTTGTTTTTATTCATGTTTACCATTTTTTTTAAGGCAACATAGTAGTAACAAGAACAAGACCTAGCTCTGTAAATTAATTACTTCAATATAGACAGTCCCAGTTATTTAGTTGAACATTGATCTACAACTAACCGAAACGAAACACTAGTTAATCTTTATCCTATTTTTCGAAATAGTATCACCTGCCATAAATACTTGCTGCATCTTAATTTCTTTACCTCCCTCTGTACTCTGCCATGGCCACGTCCTTTTCATGCTCCATTCTTATTTCGAATTATTATTATTATAACAACATCACAATTGTTTTTCTTTTCTTCATTCCTATCTTTTTCCAATCCAACTCATGCTTAATTAACACCTCTGTATGTATAATAAAAGCTTTGTTTAAGTGGTTAGAAAAAAACAAATTTTTAAAATTTGTAATAAAAAATTGGAAAAAAGAAAAAAAGAGTTAGGATATAATTTATGTTTGTGTTGTATTCCACGTCCTGTGTTGGTAGGGAAGTGGCTAAGTGGGTTCTAGTCCACAAGGGTGACATCGCACCCAGAGAAGGGGAAAGAAATTGCCACGTCGCGGAAGGAGAGCCGCTGATTTGGTCTGGTAATCCAACGCTTGTCATTATTTCTCCACCAACCCCCTTCACTACCCCTTGTGCATCGTTACCACCCTTTATACCCACCTACCAGACACCAACGCTCCAGATTCGCTACGGCCTTAACACTCTCCGTTATATATAACCCCACTCACGAACCAAACTAATCATTCACCACATTACTACGCTCAGGAACTCCTTCTCCTCTCTCCGTCTCCTCATTCCTTTATTTAAACCCGCTTCCCCCACTCACCTACCCAAACGCGCCACTAACTCAAATGGACGCAACAATCCCCAATGGTAAGGACGCTTTTTGCGTCACTGCCGCCAATGCCGCGGGGGACCCGCTCAACTGGGCCGCCGCGGCCCACGCGCTCTCGGGAACCCATCTCGACGAGGTCAAGCGCATGGTCGCCGACTACCGCAAGCCCGCCGTGCGCCTCGGCGGCGAGACGCTCACCGTCGCTCAGGTCGCGGCCATTGCGGCGCACGATCAGGGTCTCAAGGTCGAGCTGGCGGAGGCCGCCAGGGCCGGCGTCAAGGCCAGCAGTGACTGGGTCATGGACAGCATGGACAAGGGCACCGACAGTTACGGTGTCACCACCGGCTTCGGTGCCACCTCCCACCGCCGTACCAAACAAGGTGGCGCCTTGCAGAAGGAGCTTATCAGGTCATTATTATCACTTTTTCAATAAAATCTCTCTCTCTCTCTCTCTTCTCTCTGAGTATGCATTATTACGTTACACATGCTCATCTGCAACTTCTGTTGTTGCACCTCGTGAATCACCGCATCTTTCAACATGTCATGCATAAACACAGCAACTCCTGTATTACAAATTAGATGTTTCTCCTTCTTTTTTTCTTCTTGCGGTTTTACTATATTGATCTTAAAACGTATTTCACAAGTAACATCTCTTTCTTTTTTGTTTCTGTCGAACTTGTAACTGTGGTGCAGCATCGTGAAGAAAAGTTGCATGATGAATTATCATAAAAAGAAAAAAAAAAAAAACAAATTGTTTTTCATAAATTCATTGCTGAACAAGATTTTTTTTTTAACACTTTTGCTGGCGTGTTTGGAAAATAAGAAATGTATGGAAAAATTTGAATCCACACAATTAGTTGACTTTTAATGAATTAGGCTAGTAGTATTTTTATTTTTATTTTTTTAGTTTTCTCTGTTTGTTTTCTATTTTCCTTTCCTCTTTCATTATGAGAAATAATTATTGATGGACGATCTACTTCATGTTTACGTTTTAAATTACTCTTCCATTACTCTTCCTTTATCCCATCATATATTATTTTATGTTTCTTTATCCCTTTATATATTATTAAATCTTGTTTATCTTCTGTTTTTGTTGTCCGTACTAGTTTTATATTACCCATGCACCTACCCATGTGTCTTTTATTTTTTTTTTGTGTCTTTTATTTTTTTTTTATTTTATTACTGCTTTCATTTCTCTTAAGTAAATTATTGTTGCTCGGTTACCTAAAACATTCACCACCACCTAATTAACGAATTTAGACGAACATAATTTTTGTTATTCATTTCTCATGGTTGAGAAAAGATGTCGATAAGTTGGCTCACCTACCTCACAAATATTTCGTAATATTTTCTTTTTACTAGAGCGAGTTGGTGTCTTATACTAAAAAAAATTAGTTTAATATGCTATACTTTTACTTTTAGTTATAGTTGTATATTTTTTTTTCTTCTAATACGATAACATTTTTTAAAAGCGTTTTATGAGATTTGGTATTATGTTGGCTCAGTATTTTACTTTTAGTTTAGAGAGGTTTCAGGTAAAAATACTTTAACTGGTGTTTAAACAATGGCAAATTGACCATTACTGGAACAATTTTGTTTTTATATAAAAATAGAAACTCTTTGGACTAACGATTGATGTAAAAATTATTATAATAATTAATATATGCTCATTTATTATCATAATAATAACATCGAGCTATTTTGCGGTGAACAAATAATAAATAATAAACGTGGTTTTAACCCTTTTAAGTGGAGAACAATAAAAAGAATACGAGCTGGCCTCGAAAGAGATTTGTGTGAATCCAAATTGACCATTTTTTTTTTACAATTTGAGTACGAGGAAAGTATGAGTATGAGTGAAATGATATATTGAAATATATAAAAAAAAATCATTTAAAAGATCACTTAGAATTAGAAGTTATCATAGATGATAAAAGACCACTTAAAAAATATCATTTTAGATTATAAAAATATTTTGAAAATTTAATTATTAAAAAATTATTTTTCTTCCAATAATTATTCGTTAAAAAATCATTTTCATGAGAAAAACTTGACACGAGCTGAATATTTTCCTTCCGATAAAATGACACGACACGAGGGCCTAGAAAGAGATAAAAAGACATGACACGAGCTGGCCCGAAGGAGATTTGTACGAGTCCAAATAGTACCTGGATCTGAACTCGAGGTCCTGTTGAGTTGAAACGGCCGAGTGGCGAGTTCACTCATTAAAGGAAAACATCACGCCAGTTGTTTATTTGCACGTGACGCGAGGTTGGTGAGACTGCCTAGCCTTCCTACCTTTCCAAGTCCAAACACCCCATCTTTGACTCCTTACCTCCATTTTTTATTTTTTTTTTTTGTGCAAATTTATTACACCAAATTAAAAGTTCAACTTTTTATTTTATTTTTTATGACATCAGCTACCTAGTCATGTCAATTATTTATTTTTCTTTTTTTTTTCCTATACTTATCATGGTGTCTATTCCGAAAGAAGTGTTCATGAATTTATTTTCTTGGTTTTGTACGTTGATGCCTTCACCTAATTCCCCACCCAACTGCATCATATTATTTATTACTTAGCTAATTATAAAAGGTTCATAATTCTTAATCCTTTTTAAAAAATTTATTGTTCTTTCAGGTTTTTGAATGCTGGGATATTTGGAAACGGTACAGAGTCAAATTGCACCCTACCCCACACTGCAACCAGAGCAGCCATGCTTGTGAGAGTGAACACTCTTCTCCAAGGTTACTCCGGAATCAGATTTGAAATTTTGGAGGCCATCACCAAGCTGTTGAACAACAACGTTACTCCATGTTTGCCACTCAGGGGAACAATAACAGCATCTGGTGATCTCGTACCTTTGTCGTACATTGCCGGTTTGTTAACTGGCAGACCAAACTCCAAGGCTGTGGGTCCCTCTGGGGAGATTCTGAATGCTAAGGAAGCCTTTGAATTGGCCAACATCGGTTCCGAGTTCTTTGAGTTGCAACCTAAGGAAGGGCTTGCCCTTGTGAATGGTACAGCTGTTGGCTCTGGCTTGGCCTCCATTGTTCTCTTCGAAGCAAACATTCTCGCTGTCTTGTCCGAAGTTATCTCAGCAGTGTTTGCTGAAGTGATGCAAGGAAAGCCCGAGTTCACTGATCATTTGACTCACAAGCTGAAGCACCACCCTGGCCAGATTGAAGCTGCAGCTATCATGGAACACATTTTGGATGGAAGCTCTTACATCAAAGCTGCGAAGAAGATGCACGAGGTTGATCCTTTGCAGAAACCCAAACAAGATCGCTATGCCCTTAGAACTTCACCCCAATGGCTTGGTCCTCAGATTGAAGTGATCAGGTTCTCTACCAAGTCCATTGAGAGGGAGATAAACTCGGTCAACGACAACCCTTTGATTGATGTGTCAAGGAACAAGGCCTTGCATGGTGGTAACTTCCAAGGAACTCCCATTGGAGTCTCCATGGATAACACCCGTTTGGCTCTTGCTTCCATTGGCAAACTCATGTTCGCTCAATTCTCTGAGCTTGTCAATGACTATTACAACAATGGATTGCCTTCGAATCTCACTGCCAGCAGAAACCCCAGCTTGGATTACGGTTTCAAGGGAGCTGAAATTGCCATGGCTTCTTACTGCTCCGAACTCCAGTATTTGGCTAACCCTGTGACCAGCCATGTCCAAAGCGCGGAGCAACACAACCAAGATGTGAACTCTTTGGGGTTGATTTCGTCTAGGAAAACCAACGAGGCTGTTGAGATCCTGAAGCTGATGTCTTCAACTTTCCTCGTTGCGCTTTGCCAGGCCATTGACTTGAGGCATTTGGAGGAGAATTTGAAGAACACTGTGAAGAATGTGGTGAGCCAAGTTGCCAAGAGGACTCTCACCACAGGTGTCAATGGAGAACTTCACCCTTCCAGATTTTGTGAGAAAGACTTGTTGAAAGTTGTTGATAGAGAGTACACGTATGCCTACATTGACGACCCCTGCAGTGGCACGTACCCTTTGATGCAGAAACTGAGGCAAGTGCTTGTGGAGTATGCATTGGCCAATGGAGAGAATGAGAAGAACTTGAACACATCGATCTTCCAAAAGATTGCATCTTTTGAGGAGGAGTTGAAGACCCTCTTGCCTAAGGAAGTGGAAGGTGCAAGACTTGCGTATGAGAATGACCAGTGTGCAATTCCCAACAAGATCAAGGAATGTAGGTCTTACCCGTTGTACAAGTTTGTGAGAGAGGAGTTAGGGACATCGTTGCTGACTGGTGAAAAGGTTATCTCACCCGGTGAAGAGTGTGACAAGGTGTTCACTGCCATGTGCCAAGGGAAAATCATTGATCCTCTTTTGGAATGCCTTGGAGAGTGGAATGGTGCTCCTCTTCCAATTTCTTAGTTAATCATTTTCTGTATCTTGATGAAGAGTGGTTTCTTTCTATATACGTATTTGTGTTGATAAGAATTTGGTTTGTCTGTAAGCCTGTGGCAAATCAATCCACATACAACTTTCAGGCTTCCTTGATGCCAAGGAACTTGTAATTCATATTGTAATAGAATTCCATTTGTTTGCCATAGCTTTGAGTGCAAATATTAATACGTGGCCTTTCATGTGAAGGATGTTTTCTCTTGGATAATTCTTATTGTGATTCAATTTTCGAAAGAGATTTTACATTTATGAAATTATCGTTTTCCTCAACAGATGGAAAATTTCACATACCTTCTTTTCATTACAAAGATAATAAATAATTTGTCGCCAGTGGGTGTTGTAGTTATCAAGTCTACTCTCCTTTTCGTCATACAACACATGGTGTATATAGAGTGGGTATTTATAAACTAAGCGTCGAGAAATGTGACTCTATGTAATCTTTCATCATGTTTAGGTAATTAATTATTAAATATATTTATAGATATATTTATAGAAGTAGTTGGTAGAATATTAAATGTGCTAAAAGTTGTTAAAAGAATCGGCTCAATTTGTAACTATTATTTTAAGATTAGAGTGGTTAGAGTTCTCCATATATACAAGTTTGTGTATTCTTTCCACATAAACAATTTCAATACAAATTTATTTTCTTTTATATTAATTCTTTCAAGTTGGCAACATAGCTTTCAAGATTGATAGTCGTGTTTTTGTATATTTTTTCTAGTGTATTAGTTACGGTTTCTTTTAAGAGTTACATAAAGTACATCCATTTCTTTCAAATATAGAGATTGTCTAAAGTGTACCTAACTTGTGGTTTTGTCATCATTGTTGCACCTCGTTTTTTGTCCACCAGAATTGTCGCTAGACCTTTGTTAGAACTATTGGCGAAGCCATCATTGAAGTCGTTGTCGCTATACTATCATTGGACTTTTGTTGGAACTGTTGTCGGAGCTCCTTCCATTGCCATTGTTAGAATTGTTGCTATTGTTACCACTACCACTACCGAAACTTTTGGTATTATTGTTCTCTTTTAATTAAGAGGAGGTTAAGGAATCCCTATTATTTACTTAAGCATGACAACTCCACTAAGCAATGTTAATCTTCTAACTTCAGAGGTACATGCATTTCGTGTTGAAATTGAATGTCTGAAATCTCTCATGGAGTCTATTAATAAGCCACCTTCTGATACTTTCTCTCTAGCCATGATTGGTAAGAACTCCAGTTCTTCTTTTAATGTTTCTAAAACTTTATGTAAGGACTCTTGGGTTCTAGACTTGAGTGCGATAAGCCATATTACCCTTCATTAATCTCTTTCAACATTGTATGTTTCTCTTTTCGACAACCACATTATTGTTTCCAATGAGACTCGTATCCTAAAAACTAGTGGTTGTAATGTTTCTCTTTTACCCTTCCTCAACCTTAAAGATGTTCTTTATGTTCCAAAACGTTTTAATAATCCTATTTAATGGAGGACGAAGTTCGAAATTGGGGAGAAACGCTTGCTAGGGTTCGTGAAAGGATGCACAAACATAAATGGGTTGGACTAAGGGCACCACAAACACTTACAAACACAAAATAAAGGGGAAAACGAGATACGTAACCACAAACACTTATGAATACATAATTAAACGAGGGAAAACGAAGAACAACAAAATGCGAAGGGGGTGAAACATGGGGTGACGTCGAAACGCGGATCGATTGGAAGGCGGAGCAAACAGAGGAGGTCACACCACTTAGAGATAACGCCAAGATAAGTGAAGGAAAGGTCGCCACTTGAGCGGAAAACTCAAAATAAGACCATTGTCACCACTTGGGTGAAGCACCCAAGATAAGATTGTGAGATTTGACACATTCAAAGGTGTAGAGAAACTCTCAATTCATCAAATCTGTCTTTACAATGAAGGAAACTCTCTCTATTTATAGTCTAAGAGTAAGTTGTCCTAAAAATAGGTCAAACTAAGCATGGCTTAACTCCTAAATACAACCGTTAATTAAAGAAAACACAAAATAACATATGTGAAGTTTTCAAGACGTGTCGCTCTCGTTGGGCACCACCCTTCTGTTGGTCATGCCTTCATCATCCTTCCCTTTTGGAGAGAATTCAACCACAAATTCTAGTGGCCACATTTGATAAACCAGGTTTGGATGAATGCAAGCACCAAGTCAACCAAAAGAGAAAGGACAAAACTTTTTATATCGCATCGTCTGAAATTTCCAATCACAAATTGTGATCCCATTCAGTGCACCAAATGTAGCTACTACTACAATGTGCTAAACCCATTGAATCATAAAACCATATTATGCTGCCAACTCGGAACAAATTTGGGACTGTGTACCACTTCAACCAAAACACTGCCAACTTAAAGTCAATGCACCGTTTGGTTGCTAAAAGATGTTGTGTTGCATATTGCAATTTTAGCAAGGCAGCAACGTTTCAGTTGTTGTGTAATTGGACCCTTAACTCTTGAAACTTAACGCTATATCAAGAGGAGGTTGCCACCGAATGGATCAAATCACCACGCTGCACCAAAAAAGAGCCACCAACTCAATTCAAAATACTGCACTGCTACATCAAAGTTCCAACTGCCACCGAATGGACTTAAATGTTGTTGCCAATTCAGCCCTTTTAACTATGCCACCACCGTTTAAAAAAAGTATGTTGTTGCCAAACGCTTGCTTTAGTTACCCAATAGCTGCTACATCGACTTGGTTCTGTCATGCTTCCAATTCCCATGAATGTGACAAGAAAGGTTTGTTATGAAGGCACCATGATTCAAGCTGCAACCACTCGAACTCCAAGCTATTAGAACCCAAAATTGGTTGTTGTTGAGTGATGAAGTCAACAGAAGAAAATTGTTGCACTAAAAGGCTTCCAAAATCAACCAGAAGGGTTGCCACCGCTTGAGACAAAAGAGAAATAAACATTCCTATTATGCATGTTGCCAAACTAATTCAACCAAACATAATGAACATCTCTAATTACATAAGTTGCACCGCTTGAAAATGTTTCTTAGTGAGTTAAGGAATTGACTTGCACAAAACATTCAATGACACCATAATTTGTTTACTTCTCATCATCGAACCACAACCACTGAAGAAATTTGTTGCACTAGATGTACCGTTCTCAAATTGTGCCAATATAGTACTACCGAAAGAAATTTAATCTGATATTTGCTGTTACAACGTGCCAAAACTGTTGTCTAAGAATCACCACCCTGACGTAACCAAAATTGGTTATTATCCCAACCACTTGATGAATCAATAATAACTCCTAGCTCCACTTGGCAATTGAATGTTTCATTAGGATTGAGTGGATGAACGTGGCAACAATTCGGTGCCAATTGTCCACCACGTTGCACACCAATACCTTTGCTTTCACTGTTTAAAGCATATTCTACACTTAATTCACAACGCACTTGCTTTTTTTAATGGTTGGCACCAAATGGGATCTGAACAGGTTGTTACCAAACAATGATTCACGTAGTAGTTGCATCCAAAATCTCCAATTAAGACACTAGAGGAATCACCATCAACTTCTTCTAGATTGTACCAAAAGAGTGATTCCAAAAGCTAGTGTTTTCACTATCATTCACTAGCCCAAATATAGGTTGTTGTTACTTGAAAATTATAACCAATCTAAACGAGACCAAAATTTGGACACAAAAACTACAATTTACACCGCTTAGGCAAGGGAGGCAACTGTCCAAGCAACCACTAATTCACGTTCCAGTTGCACTAGAAAAGTGTGTCAGATTTTGCTTGCACTACACCTCTCCAAGGTTCGTATGTTGCACCGAAGGAAGCTGCTACACAAACGGGTCCATCTGATGTGACAAGGTACCACTCCAACATGTTTCCAAAAACACACTACACCACAATTTCACTTCCAAATCTGCCATGTGATAATTGGCTCAAACGTGGAGTAATTTCACTTGCAGCCCCAACTCAAGATAGGGTCATTATGTCTCCAACTGAAGCCAACCCACATTCAATTTTTTTTTTTTGCACCAGTACATTAAGACTACATCAAAAAACTAAGAAAAAAAGGGATATCTAACGTTGCAACACAGAAAACCAGGTTAGGAAAAACACAATTTATTTCACACTCCCTATAGGTGTTTCTCTCTGCCAGATTAAGAGTATGGAGGGATCACTCAAATCCTTTCTCTAAAAAACCAGAATACATATCACTTTTAACCAATTCTTAGAGCTAACTTCTCGAATGAAGGATGACCAACTCCACTCCAATCTTTTGAGCACACAAAACTAGAGAAAGATGTGGGAAAACAAGTAAATAAAAAAAGTTGGTGTGCAACAAAAATTTAACATAGATTATATACAATTGTCAAGACTAGATTTCATTCACATTATTCTCATACATTCACAAACATCTCAATTCCAATTTCATGCCAAAATCAACTCACAAAAATACTCAAATCCTATTCCTAGCAACTTTGAGTCTATGATAACTCATCAAGTTTCAATTCCTTGAATCCTCAACAAGTCAAATCATGCATTAAGTTCAAGAGTCTTAAGATTACTAATGAATCATGTTCTATCCCTAGATACAAGCTCCATTAGGCATTCAATTTCAATTATAGGTTCAAAAGACATTTTCCAACACCTCAAGATCCATAAATCATGCATGGGTGGCCAAACCAAAGCAAGCATTAAGCATGGAAATTAAATGCTAACATAGAAATGGAAAAGCATATGAATTAACATCATAAAATACACAAGAATTCAGTTCATTGCATCTAATCTCAACAAATAGGTTTAGCTGTCCATGGTGGAGAACCTAAGTTTTACAAATTAGAGAGATAGGGAAGAGATGGAAACAAAAAAGAAGATGCAACACCTCTCCCAAGACTCTTAGCAGCTGCTCCATGCTCCAATTGTGCCTCCCCTTCACATCAACACCTCCAATTCGTGACTCATCTTCCTCTCCAACCCTAAAAGGGTGAAAAACCACCATGAATGGAGGAGAAGACCCAAGGAGAAGTGGGAGAGCTTCCCAACACTCCTAGCAACCTCTAAGAGGCTCTCCAAGCACCCAAAAGTGTTTTTCTATTGTGCAAAATGAGGAATTTTCCAAACCCTCTTGAGAAACAAGATTAAAAATCCATTTTTTTGACATGTTAGTGAGCCACCGCTCAACCTTGTCTCAACAACACTTAGCGCCAAATTTTGCGAACTGAATGACGCTCAGCCTCAATTTCCACCACTCAGCCTTGTAGCGCTCAACCCCAGTTCGCCACCGCTCAGCCTTAGGCAGTTTGACATCATTATGTATTTGAAGCACTGGGCATGATTACAGTGGCGCTCGACGTGGGTATTTGCTTCAAAATCAATATTTTCTTGTTCAGTCATGCTCCCTTGAGTTCTTGCTTGTTTTCTTTCACCACAAATGCTTCCTATTAGCTTATTTAACATACTTAAAAAAGAGATTAGAGGCAAAACAAGCATAAAATAACTAAAACACAAAACAATACAAAACACACTAAACTTGAGGCTATAACAAGATAAAAGCTAGGCAATAGTTGATTTATTCATGACAATAAACACACAAAAAGAGATAAAAATGGACATTATCAAGCACCTATTGAGTCACTAATTAAAGTATATCCTAATTAGAGTCACTAATGAGAGCACATGTTGCAGAACCACTACCTTGGGGGCTTTAGGTGCCATGGGCTTTGAAAAAAGCCCTTGGTGTGTGGACCACGAAAATAGGGCCTAGCTCTAGAGGGGTCAGGGCTAGTCCAAGAGTTGAAAATTAAAATGACAACTTTAATAAATTGGTTCAATCTCAAACATCAAATCTATTGAAATTTCAATCTCTCTATTGAGTAACAAACCAAGTATATCATTGGAAAATACTTTAGGAAAGTTTTGAACAATTATATTTTTTTCAAATCAACTACCTCTTTTAGTTCCATATAAGATGTAATAAATATTCTTGAATTTCATTATCTAAATGCTCATTTACTCAATTTGTAAATGAATTCAAAATATTTTTAAAATTAAAAAATATTATCAATTTTTCTAGTCCAATTCAAAATAACTTGATTGAAAGATAATCCGTTCATACTTAAGATTGCATTTAATTGTGACAAAGGAAGATAAATTAAATTTACAAGAAAAAATTTTATTTTCAATGAACATAAAATAATATAGACAAAATTTACAAATTTATTGATGGAATTTGAAATAACCAAAACAATATTTAGAAAGAAGATTGACAATTTAAGGTGTTATACATATAATTAAAAATAACTTAATGAGTTACGTGTGAGTCACATTTAAAGTTTTACTTTAGTGAAATGTTTATTAATGACAATGTTATTTATTTCTAAATATCAATTATGTATATTTAAAATAAAATTTTCAATTACGGTATTTATTTCACTCCTATTTTTTAAGTTTTATTATCTGTTTATTTTTCAATTATTTGATAAACAATTTAATTGTAATTGATAATAATGTTTAAATGTACATCACTTCAAATTTTTAACTATTTTATACTTTCTAATGAATTTTTTAAATTTTATAACTATTTTTCCATTATTATATGTTTGACTAAGTTTTTAACAATCTATAACAATATAGAGAGATTTCCTATTTTGTGTTTATTTTTCGTTTCAATTTTACCCTTAATTATTATTTTAAAAATTAATTATTGTATAATTAGTTTATCTTTAACTTTTTTTAAAATTTCTTTTATTTTGACTGTTTTCTAGGAAAACTCTTTTTATTTTAAACACACAAGCGCTATCGCGTATGTTTTTTTGCTAGTAATCTATAAAGAGGATTTTCTCTTTTGTGTCCACATCTCATAATACCAATTCTATTCTTTACAATATAATTATTTATTAAATTTTTAAAATTAACGGTTATTTTTGCCTATTTTCTATAAAACTCTATCTTTTTTTTTCTTTTTTTTATTCATCAACAATTAATTTATCTATTCATTTCACTTTATTTTTAACATTTCACTTCATTTTTAATAAATATAAATTTATTTTATATATTAACTTAATAATATTACATTGTTATCATTTACTAATATACCATCATTCATGTATAAAAAATAGTATACACGATAACACATGCATGTACGCCAATTTATATTAAAGATTGTACTATTCCAATCATTATTAGTAATAACAAATTATATTCGAAATTATATTACACGACACAAATTGAAATTGATATCTTGTAAATACTTTTGTTTTGTTATTTAATTTTTTTTAATATTCACATTGTTTAGAGACCCAAAAACAAAATCATATACCAATTTTTATATTTATTTTAATTTTTATTAAATTATTGACCAGAATTCTTCTTTTTATTTACTCCTTATAAAGAAAAAGTGAAAACGATATCAGAATTGGGCTCGTCTACTTGGATAAATAAAATAGGAAGAAATTTCTTTTTTTTAAAGGAAATTACTTCAGAAAAAAAAAATATGTATGAGTTATGGAGCTTTGAAAATCCAAGATCTAGAGAGAAAGAAAAACAATTAGCTTCGAAAACTTCACAACTGGTTTTTATCTTTCAACTTTTAACTAACTTTTTAACACCATATATATTTCATTGCTGTCAAACATAACCTTGTTTGTATTGAATTTTTCAACTACACATTTGTTTTTCTCAATTTTACCCTTCAATACTTTTCCACTGCTGATACCCTCACAATCCCGTCTATTTTCTATTCGCCCTGTCTCACTAATACACTACTTTCGTTTCTTTTGGTTGCAATAACAATTTGGTTTGCGTTTTTGCTGTGCGCGTGAGAAAGTGCTCGTGGTCAAGCATGACTTTTCAGCTCCTGCGACGAACCTTCGGAGGGCGCTTCCTGTCAAACCCTAGGGCCTTCTCCTCCGCCGCTTCCTCCACGATCCGCGCCACTCTCTTCCCCGGCGACGGCATCGGCCCCGAGATCGCTGATTCCGTCAAACAGGTTCCCCTCTCACAAATTCTTCCGCCTTTGTAGATACGCGGAATCGCTTTCAATTCCGATGCCTTTGTTTTTCTATTGTCTCTGTGTTTCTGATTTGTACTCGCTCGCGCTGTTTCTGCGTGAAATTATGTGTACAATAGCTAATCACGCACCTAGAAAATGATAATCTAGAATTTCCTGAGCGAACTTTACTTCAATAATATTATGTATAAAATCTAAATAATTGTTCTAGGGAATTCGTTTTCTCTTTAAATAAATTTTAATGTTATTTTTTTGCAAACACAAAGGAAACCTGTCGTTTAAACGTTTGTGAAATGTTTTCTCATTATTGTTGTTGACGTGCAAGAGGAAAGAATTTTGAAATTAAAAATAACTTTTTCGTTTAGAAAATATATTAAAATTCAGGCCTGTGGTTCATTGCATTATTCCTGCGATTGTATAATTATATATGGTGTCATGTTTTTAGCATGCAATGCGTACACTGTCTTGAGCTACAGCGGCAGTTGCCTTCTTTTATGTGTGGTTTCTCAACGTTTAGATTGTGGACAGGGGCAACTAACTAGATAAAGTTACGAGATGTTGCTGTGGCTAATGTTTATGGTGTCAGTATCGCTAGGGCTTGTGTAATGTGTGCGAGGGATGATAGAGATAATATGACTAACTTCTTCATGAATCTAAATGATCCTTTACTGATACGCTCAAGTTTCATCTTTCTGCCGAGTTTTGTTTTATATAATTTTCAGTAATTTAAGCTGGACTTGAAATAGCTCTTGGTTTCTATATATACTATGAAGCTAGACAATGACAGAGACACAGGTATAGATTGCAGGGCATGAACACACAGACGCACACATAGTTTAAGCTTTAAAAAACAAGATTTTTAGTTCTTAAGAGTGTGGCTTTTAAGATTTACAATTTCTTGGTGAAGGTTGTGTGTGTGTGCCAAGACTTGCTATTTTGCAAGCCGTTCTTGGAAGACATCGGGCATCATATGTGTGAAGAAATACTTTCTATACCTTGCTTGATTTCCTAGTATTAAGGTTATATTGGTTGTTTTACTTTTCTCACTTTTCCATGGCTCTGCAATCTGTTCTCCACTCTTATAATTCCCTCCTGGTTGCTATTGAAAGTGATATCTGATTAACATTCTCTATACTTTATTCTTTTTCATCTCGCTTGCAATATTTGCTTCTTGCTGTGTAGATTTGTATAGTTATAGAAATGACTTGCTTGGTTGAATTCATCTAATACACATTCAATTATTATTGCTATTGTAATACTAGATATTTGAAGCAGCTGACGTCCCAATAGAATGGGAAGAGCACTATGTGGGAACTGAAATTGACCCTAGAACGCAAAGCTTTCTCACATGGGAAAGTTTGGAATCTGTTAGGAGAAATCGGGTTGGCTTGAAAGGGCCAATGGCCACCCCTATTGGAAAAGGGCATCGCTCATTAAACCTTACACTCAGAAAAGAGCTCAATTTGTATGCCAATGTTCGGCCTTGTTACAGTCTTCCTGGCTACAAAACTCGATATGATAATGTCAATCTGATTACAATCCGTGAAAATACTGAAGGCGAGTACAGTGGACTTGAACATCAGGTAAATTTCACTACCATTGGTATTAAGTGCTATCATCTGAATTCTGATCATTATAAATTTGTTTAGTATTTTTTGGTTTCAGGTTGTGAGAGGTGTAGTGGAAAGTCTCAAAATCATTACACGCCAAGCAAGTTTAAGGGTAGCTGAGTATGCTTTTCACTATGCCAAGTCTCATGGAAGAGAGAGGGTTTCTGCAATACACAAAGCCAATATTATGCAAAAGACTGATGGTCTTTTCCTCAAGGTCCACCATATACATGCCTATATGAAATGTTTAGTCTCAAATTTTGTTCACGAATTCTATTGATAACACCTTTTCTTTTAAATTATTTCAGTGTTGCCGTGAGGTTGCAGAGAAATATCCTGAGATAACTTATGAGGAAGTTGTCATTGACAATTGCTGCATGATGGTAATATAATGAGTTAGAGTAATGTAAAACTGCATTTAGAAATACTATGTGTTAGAAAATTATTGACACTTTCTTTTCTGACCATCTACAGCTTGTGAAGAATCCTGCACTTTTTGACGTACTAGTGATGCCTAATCTTTATGGTGATATTATCAGTGACCTGTGTGCTGGCTTGGTTGGGGGATTGGGCTTAACACCAAGGTATTTTTATTGATTTATCCAAAGAAATGTGAAACTCACAATTATATCATCTGACAACGTTTAATGTCTTTTTGCAGCTGCAACATTGGTGAGGGAGGTATTGCACTTGCAGAGGCAGTACATGGTTCAGCACCTGATATTGCTGGAAAGGTGAGCTGTGAATGTATTCATTCTACCTTGTAGTATCTGTACTACCTTTTTGTGCCCTGTTGTCATGGAATGTGATGAGTTTGTTTCATACTTGTGATGAATAGTTTTGTTGCGAGGCATTAGACAAACTAATAGGGAAAGCTTTTGGTACCATCCTAATTCAGGTTGAAAATTGACTTAACCCGACAGGCCACCCAAATAAACATTTACGTGATTGCAAAATGTTAGCCTGAGCCTACCACAGGCTTCAGTTTTGGGATCGGTTTGAGTGAAAGTCTGTATAGACATTTTCGTTATTTGAAAGCCAACTACCAGACGGAGAAATTACACTTTTATATTTTTCAAAATGATATAGTCTTTAAATTATTATATTTTGTATGAAGTTGAAATGATGTATTAATTTGCAACAAAATGTGCATGTCATATCTAATATATAATAATGAAATGAGTCATCTTGGTTGTCCACTTGGGCTTTTTAAAATTTCCAAGTCTTTAGCAAAATGCTTGCATACTTTTTTAGAAGCTTAGTCTTGTTTGATAAATAATTTAAGTGAAAGTTAGCCAAAAATAGGTGGGGGGCACTGGGCTATAATGTGGGCTCCTTAGAAGCTTTCTGGCTTCTTCTCATCTCTTAATCTAGTCACAGTCGTTAATGGATTAATATATGTAATCTTTTTACACAATTATTGTCTCTACTCTCAATTAGTAGTTTTTCTTTTGCATTTATGGTCAAACATCTATGAACAGCTTTAGTTATTTATAATATGGGGATGCTGGAACCTAACTCGTAAGATTACTGCTTTTAGCAAAAGTGTTGAGAATATAAAAGTGTTCCTAAAATATGAAACTGATTAGAAATTAAAGATGAAACAGAACCTTAGAGGTATTAGTTATCACTTTTTAGACTTATGGTATTGGACATTCTTGCCCGACTGTTATTCAATTTTGGTGGTGTGTTTTGCTTCATGATATTTAAGGATTTTCTCATTAGTAGGTCATATGTAACATTATTTTCTCTAGTGTCGATACTTACTACTGTATCAAAATTAGTCCTTTAAAAAGAAGCAAGCTACCAATTTGAGTTTCCCCTTATGAAAATTCTGTTCACAATATTAATGTTCTCTCTTCCTTTTGAAAATGATCTCTTATATTAAACCTATATTTGTTTAGGATTTGGCACAACCATCAGGTTTCCCCCCTTCTTAGAATCTATTTTGGTAAACTTCTTAAGCATTTCTAGAAAAATACAATTAGATAAAAAATGAAATAAGTTTCTTAATAAGGTAAAATAGTTAATGTACAAGTTAAAAAAAATGATTTTGGAGAAAAGCTAAAGAAGAGAAACTTATTTATTTTTTTCGTATTTTATTTTCCTAGTAATGCTTATAAAGCAGTTTGTCTAATCAAATCCTTAGTGGTTGCTAGTTCTTTCGAAACAACATCCTATCTCTCGAGGAGTAAGGTTGCATGTATCTAACTAGGTCAACACTTTTTATGAGATATACATTGTTGCTTACTATTTTCCTCCGTATATGTAGAATTTGGCAAACCCGACTGCTTTACTGCTGAGTGGTGTTTCAATGTTGCGCCATTTGAACCTCAATGACAAAGCGGAACAGATTCAAAACGCCATCCTCAAAACAATTGCAGAAGGGAAGTACCGAACTGCTGATCTTGGTGGCAGTTCAAAGACAACTGAATTTACAAAAGCAATCATTGATCATCTTTAAATTTTGATTCGGAGTCAGCAAGAAATTCTTGCTTATGATTTTGGTTTTCAGTCAACTTTCTTTTTATTTACCCTTATTTATCCGAAAAAATGGGATTACCTGATCTTAAAGGAAGACTCAACTAAGTGTGTGACATTTTACAAACAGACAAGGAATGGGCAAGCATTGAAATATTGGCTTCCCACTGCAGTCTAATGGCATTGAGAGGAACCCCTTCACAATGCACATTGATTGATGACCCTTGTTAATCCTTTTTAGTATTCTTTGTCAATAATATAGCACTAAATAAAATCACCAGATGATGTTTCATTTGTTCATCCCTACAATCTTTCTTTGTGCTGGATATTGTTTGCTTTAATTTATTTTTCTTAATTTTTATTCAAAATCGTGACTTTGTTTTTGCCCCCATCCTCTTAGAAGACACATAATTATTGGGAAATTCCAATTAGATGTTGTCATGGTTCATGAATATGCCTGAACTAACAATTTCTGTTTCTGCAACATAATTTTCCCGAATAGGATTATTACACTTGATTAATGAATATGGTTGATAATATTTGAATGTGACGACCGAGTTGTTATCTAATATTTATAAATAACTCGTGAACTTTATCAACTCAAGCTTCAATTATGGTTATAAAAGTGTCCAAATTATGTGTTTGTAACTTATTTATTTTTATTTATAAGCGTCAAACTTCAACAGATTTATTATGCTTTTAGTTTTTACATTCTTTTATTTTGAATTTTATATATTTTTTTGTTTTTATTTTTATTTTTACTTATTGATTGACATCTTATAAATGCAATAATTTTTGTTAAGGTTAAAGTATTTTTATCTTTAAAAAGGATTAAGTTAATTATTTTCTTAAAGTTGAGATAGCACGTACTAAAATTGTGTTAGAGACACCAGCAAACCTTATTTGTTGAATACAAATAGTTAGATGTTGTCGTGGTTGGGATTTTTACTCAGTCTACAAATACTATTTGGATTTAAAATGCTTTGGTTCATGAACATACTTAACTGTTTTATTTTTTTGTTGTTGTTGAAGACAAATAGTTAATGGTCTTATCCAATGCTAGACATCAAACATAGATTTCAACCCAGGATGAAAATAAAATAAAACATTGACCATGTATTTAGATAAAGGATTTCATAATTTTTAAGATATTTAAATATATTGAATTTGAATTGATGTTGTTTTAAATTGTTTCACTTTCTTAAGCCCGTTTTTTGAGTGGATGATAGATTTAGAGGAGTGGAAATGAGCTGATTTGAGGGAGAAGAAAGGTAAATAAATGTGAGAATTTTTAGATGAAGGGAGAAATGGTAAGAAATGAAGAGAAATGAAAAAAAAATTATGAAAGATGTTGAATGATTTGATTTATGAATGTATTATTATTATTAATATTAATATTAATATTAATATTATTTATATTTAATAATATTATTAGTATTTTTATTATTAAAATATAAATTTATTTATTATTATTAAATGCAATGCTTAATATTATTAATGATACTATTATTACTATATCATGTACATCAAACTATAAAAACTATAACACTTTCATGTCACAGGACTTTTCCGCTTTTCTTTGCAAATGAGGAAGGAAAGCCAGCAAAAAATAATAACGTCTCACTTTTATTTGAATAAGATAATTTAAATTTAGTGAATTTTAATTTTTTTTTTCATAAAATATTTCAATTACAATCAAATTCAAAAAATATTAATATTGATCGTCTTTTGTAATCAATTTTGATTGATGTTTTTTTTTTCAAAGTTGTTGTAGATTTTTTTATTAAATGTTTGTAAAAATAATTTCTCAATTTATATTAAATAAGATTATTTTCATGTTATGAAATGTTAGATCAGGTCAAACTCAAGTAAAATAGAATTGAGTCAAGCTCATTCAAGGTTAAGTCGAGTCTTCACCGATCAAAATCAAGTCATGTTCACACAGGTTAAGTTAAGTTGGTTTAAGTTCAACTAGAGCCAAGTAAATCTTGGTCCCAATCGAGTCGAGTTGGTTGAACCTAGGTCAAGTCATAAGTTGGTCTAAGCCTAGGTTGAGCTGAGTCAATTTGATCCAAGATCAAGTAGAGTCGATTTGGACCCAATTTGAGTTAAGTCAGGCCAAGTACACATTCAATCGAGATGAGGTGGATCACCATTTATCTAAGTCCAGGTTGACCCATGTTTAGTTGAGTTTGAATTTTCAACAGGTTAACAAGTTAACTGCAGTAGTCTTAAACTGTAACTTATTCAATCAGTTGATTTATTTTTTAATTGATTGATTTCACTTATTAAATTAAGTGACATCAACCGATTGATTTTAAAATCAACCTATTGAATTTCGTAACAGTTTGACTATAAGTGATGTGATTTTCGAAAGAGAGGTAACAAGACCATTTTTTAGCGCGAAACCATTCTAGAAACCTTGAAATTCTCTCTCTTTCGTGATCATTCAGTTTGCAGCTGGTGAAGATTGATATTGGGTCAATTCTTGGAGCATTTTTTTTTGTGTGGTTGAAGCTTGGAAAAGGTGTTTGTGGTGGGCAGGGTTGTGCTACCACTGAGGTGTGATCTTTCTCAAGCTTTGTGTGTGTGCCTATTGATTTTCCAGGTCTGCAAGAGTTGTGATTCTTGTGTGATTCAAGAGTCTTTTGTGTGTGTTTTTGCTTATTTAGAAAGTGTAAGAGTGTAAACTTTATAAATCTTTTGAAATAGTACAAAGTTAAGCTCGGGTTGCCTTGAAAAACTAGATGTAGCTCAGGTTTGAGTAAACCAGTATAAAAATCTTGTGCATTAATCTTTTCTCTAACCCTTCTCTCTTGCATTATCATTCAAAGTTTAAAGAATTTGGATTTAAACCATCCTTTTGATATTCTTGAGTGTTGTGGTGGCATCTGCAACATTGAGCATGTATAACTCATTAAAACCTGTCTTGATTGATCTTTTACATTGTTCTTGCTTTAAATCACAAATCTACATTTTTGTAATTTTCCCAGTATTTCAATCGACTGTTTTGATTTAATCGATTTATTATACCAGTACAACATTTGTTTAGTAAAATCAATCGACTAACTATGTTTTTGATCGGTTGAAAGTGTACCGTCTAAAGGTGTTTGCATCCAAACTTGGTGATCAAATTGATTCAAATTAAAACAATTTTAAACCTTCAAAAGACATTCTATTTTTAACTAGCCAATTCAACCCCCCTTCTTGGGATTTCAACAATTTCAAAACTTACAAAACCTTCATCATGTTAGGTTAAGTCGAGTTGGCATAGGCCCAAGTCAAGCTTATTCAACTTAGATCTAGGTCAAGACAAGTTGGGGTGGGTCAACATTAATCAAAGTTAGGGTCGATCCACGTTCAGCCGAGTTGGGCTAAGCTCAAGTGAGTCCTAGTTTGATCAAGACTAGATAAAATCGAGCCTAGGTCAAGCTAAGTCGACCTTGTCCTAGGTCGAGTTGAGTATGCCCCAACTCAAGTTGAGCTAAGTTAACTAGGTTCAGGTCAAGCTAAGGTTGCTCAACCTCGATTAAATTGAATTAGCCTAAGCTGGTAAAGCCAAGTCAACCCAGGCTTAGTTTGGGTAGAGTCAATCTAAGTCCAAGCCAAACCAAGTCAGCCTGGGATCACATTTGGTTTGGTTGAGCTAGGCGCATGTTGAGTCAAGTTCGTTTGGGTCCAACTTGGATCAGAATCAAGTTAGGTCATGCTTAGATGGGCTAGAGAGAAGTTGAATCAGGTTTGGCCAAATTGAGTTTGTTGGCACAATTGACCTTAGTGCATGAATTTGATGAAGATAGCGCATGTGATCATGTGTTTTGATGAAAACTTAATAGATATTTGAAGTGACTCATTGTTGATCAAGCTTGGGGGTTATTGAATATGAAATTGACATGAAGATAAAAAAGCTTGAAGATTAGACTCAATTCATAGACTGTATGATGTAGTGTAGATCTCTTTGTCTTTTGTCTGTCCTTTTCAATATGTTAAAAAGGGTTTTAACAAGTTAAAAGGCTTGTTGCATATAGTTCTGGTATGAATGTATTCAATAAGTTGAATTGTTATGCAATCGGTTGATTTCACTTAAGTCAAGTGAAATCAACTGATTGTACGGACAAATCAACCAATTGAATTCACTTATGTGCAGACAATATTAATTGGTTTTTCAGATAATGAAGTAACTTTTATGGTTTTTGAGCGTGAAAATAGTGAAACCAATTTTGAAAACTCTCTTTCTGAATTTTACACAATGTGCAACTCGTGATTGAAGATCTTTGAGGTTGAACCAAGTGGAATGAATCAAGCTGAGGAAGACTCCTCTAAACCTGAGCCTATGGTCATTGAGCTTTACAATGCTATAGAGGAAATTGGCCATACCTACTCTCACTTTGAAAGAATGTTTCCCTTCCTTGCATTGTAGAATGTGTGATGCTCATTTTGGGACACATTTAGTTCATGGATTACACAATGTGCAGCTCATGATTTAAGATCTTTAAGGTTGGGCCAAGTGGAGTGAATCTAGCTGAAAATATACCTTTGAATTTGAGCTTATGGCCTATGAAAAGATACCTTCGGCTTGGTCTGACGCGTCTCGACCTGCGCATCTCGAGCTTCAGTCTGGGCTAGTCCATCCATTCCTACAGCCTAACCCAACTAAAAACTTAGAATGAAAATTTGGATTGGATATTTTGGATTTTCCATATTTGAAATCTAGATTCAAAGAATGGATATCCAATCCAAAAAATATATAACATGTAGATTAGATTGAAATGTAGATTGAATAAAATGGATTGAATTTTTTATAAAATTGAATCTTAAATGGATTGGATTAGAGTAAAAGTAGATCTGATCAAGAAAGTTGGATCTTTTGCCCACCCCTAACATTGATAGGATACTAATGAGTATGGATAATACTTGAATTTTTAAATTGGGTATGGGGACAAAGTGGTTGTTTACATGTCTGCCATGTTCATATCCCCAAACATGTTCAAATATTTGTATTTGCTTTCATGTTCCCATTTTAAATTATGAAAACACGTTTAATTTATTAGGCAATTGATGATTCATTATTTTCCCATATTTCATTGCCTTTTTGTGTTCATCTTTATGGATGTTTGGTGTTTAATTGTCTATTTTTAGTGCATTTTAATCAATTGGGCTTCATTAGGCCATTATTCCGAATTTTGATTAATTTGGTATTAAATGGTCTAATTTTCATTTCTAATTATTTTTGGGTATTTTGTGAAGCAATTTTGGAGCTTGGATGCTAATCATAAGATGAAAAGAGAGTTGTCACTTCATTTCCACATCATTACCACATCTGCATCATGTCAATTAGTTTGTCCACGTCATTGGGCCAACATTTTCAGCCCATAGTGACATTTTTGTAATTTTGCTGACCAAAATGATATTTTTGTAAATATGTGGATTTACGATGCTGTGACCACGAGTTTAGGTCTTCCTTTTCATGTGGCAGCCAACATCTTCTTCCTCAGACTCCATTTTCATGTTTCTTAGCTTTGGTTGGTGACCCATGGAGGTGTCTTCTTCATTTTTCACGTTTTAGCACTCATAATTAACGTTTTTATGCATTATTCACAACATCCATTGTGGATTTTATGTTTTTTGCACATTTGGTAGCTTGGGAATTTCATTTTCTAATTTTTAATGACTTGGAACAACGCCCATCTATGTGGTTTTCGTTTTGTATGATACAACAACCATTTTGGTTCCATTGAAGCTTTATAAATCTCATTTTAGTCTTGAATTGACATTTCCATATGATCCAACTTAGGGTTTGATGTTTTGTTTTGGTTGTTTATTTTTTTAAATGTTCTCCCATAAGGTATTTCAGTTTTGAAGTGTTTAATTGCTCCATTTTCATAGCTTTCTAAATTCGTGTATTGATTCCTTGATGAAAAATGCAATGAAGCTTTGAGGTTCTGTTGGTTTTGTTAATTCTGCCATCTCTTTATCTTAAATTTGTGGAGTGTATGTGGTTCATCTTTTTTATGCTTAATTTACAAATTAAGTGCATATGTTTGGGTTGGATTATGTTCATGCTTAATGTATGTAGCTTGGCTGTAATGAATTCATGTATGCATTGCTTAATTGCGTAATGGAACGGGATTGTAACTTTCGCTTAGTAGGTTATTGTCTAGTGGATTGAGAGTAGACAAAGGTGTTAATTTGGTGGCTATGTTAAGTGGACTTGTATTTGAATCAAGGAAATCAGTACGTTTTAATTACTGTTTCATTTCATTTAATCTGTTGTTAGCATTTAGTCAATTGAATCTGCCAACCCCCCCTTTTGTGTTGAATTGCATATGAAAAGCTTTGAATGAAAGGTTTGGTCATTGGAAGATGACCTTGGGTTAACTCCTGAGTATTGCATTTATATGTTCTATTTGGTTGGATACGACCTTGATCAACAATTCCTAAAATCGTATATTAACTTTTATTTAGTCATTGGTTTCGTAACTTATTTTTCTAAGATAGACATTTGATCATTTTTTTTATAACTATTTGACCTTTATCCAATTATTAGAAAAGAAAACATGTTTCATTTTGTTAATATTAGGTTTTCTTTACTGTGATATTTATTTTTTATAAAAATTATTTAATTAATATTTGAAATAATGAAGAGACAAACACATACACTACTATTCATATACTCATTTTTTAATGGGGATGGGGATAAGATGAAAACTTTATATGCATTAGGTATGAGGACGTGGATGAAGATTAACTTCGAAGATAGAGATGAGATAATCAAGCTCGCACTTGCCCAACCTTATTATCATTTCTATTGTCTCCTAGCCTTAAAGGAAGGTGGGGAAAATGCATAAAGATTTGTGATGATGTGGAGTTCAAACGTTTATTGTGAAGGAAATAACTATGTTGATAACCTTGTTAATTTTGAAATTCATAAGAAGTTTGAAATTCATATTAGGTTTTCCCTTTTATCACTTTTAAAAAATGAATCCATCCTTTATTCTTCATTAGTATAACTATTTGGAAAAAAAAAATCAAGACTAAAAAGTAAAATATTAAAATCTAATTAAATATTGAAATGTAATTATTAAAAGGGAAATCTATAATAAAACCTCAATTACAACCAGGTTATGACAAAATACATAATAGTTAACTTTTTCTTTTATATTCATAAAAAAATTAATATACAAAAGACTCATGAGATAAAAAAATACAAACTAGTATTTTTAGTATCAAGTGAGAGCAAGAGAGGTTACTTTTTTTTTTTCTTCAGATGGAATAAAACATGTGAGAAATGAGAGCAAAAGTAATGAACTTTTGTTTAAATTGTTTTAACAAAAATAAAAAGGAACATGTGAAACAGTGAAAGATGAACATAAATGATAAGTAAATCAAGAGACAGAGGAAGAGAAAATAAAAAGATATCTTAATGGGTTTTTTTATTCTTTATTATATTTAATTTTATATTTTACTATTGATGACGTCCCAGCTCGAGATTAGTCACACCAAGTGTACTGGTTCGACTGTAGTACTAAGTGTCGTATTTACAAGGATTGATCAACTTCTATCAAGACTCATGATGCTATTTGGATTTGTAAAGTGATGTTGATCTAGAACTCGAAGTTAAAATCGAATAATTCAAGTGTATAAAACAAGTTGAGATTGGATTTCACTATTATGTTCTTGTGCATAATTACTGTTTTATTGAATTAACAAAGTTCATTCATTATTCTTTACTCCTGAAGAATGAACTCTTTGCATCAATGATTAAGACTCTTTACACTAGCTAAGTCATATAGGAACATGTCTGCCTCCTAATAGCCTTAAATGACTCAATTGGATCTATAAGATGAATTAGTTTTCGCATAACTCAAGCTATATATGCAACAAATGATTGATCAGTTCATCACACATGAAATGTTAATTTAATCACTAACTCCATGGAGGGTTTCTTCCTAGCTTAAACCCCTTTTGTGTTGTTCAATCACATAACTTTCTTCAATGGTGGGTTTCCTCCATGGTTGAGCTCCAGATTTTTGGTGCTTAAGGTTGCTTCATGGTGAAGTTTTCTTCTTGTGGCCTAGGCACCATCTTCTTTGTTTGAGTTGTGGAGGCAAAGTTTAAATCTTTTTAAAATGGCCTTTGAGTTGCTGAAGTTGTAATTCTAAGGCTCAAGTTGTTATGCTCTATTTCTTCTAATTTTGCATAAATTCATAAAAAATATAATAATTCGCCACTCATGTTTATATCTAAATGCTTTTGCTAAATTCTAATCAAAATGGAGTAAAATCCTCGATTTATGCAATATAATCAACCAAGATAAGTGTTGAATGCATGTGACAAATAGGTAAAATGAGCACTTATCAACTATTTACTAACATTAAATGACATGTTTTATAAAAAATCTACCTAATATACATATACAAAATTTTAGGTACATATACAAAATTTTAGGTAGTATGATCGAACTTTTCTTATTGCACCACATTTACCTTATACGTGAACAAATGATGTGAAACAATTGCACATTCCTTAATCATTAACAACATTGACCTTGAATATGTTTTCAAAGAAAATGTTTCAGAAATGCTGGACCTAACGACCATGTTGGTCAAGTACTCAACCTCATTATGTCGGTTAGACATTCTCTCTTAGTTGTCTAATGCAACTTTACTTCTAAGTAGAGACTTACTCGTCTAGAATAGTGATAGTTTTTGTAAACTTTAGTTTTAGTTGTATTTTATTTTATTCAATACTATATTAATTTTAAAGTAATTGTAGTGTTTAAATATTCAAAATTTAATTTTGTGTGTTTTAAAATATATGTGGTATCCAGTCTCCATAGGTTGAAAATAATTCACAGATTTTTCTTTTTATGTAGGTATCCAATGAGCAAATAGGTGCAGGTAATTTTTTTTTACGTGAATCAAATTGCAGGTAGACATTATTCATATCTAATGCGAGCCGATGTCATGTCTAGAACCTTATAAAATGTATAGAAATAAATATCGAATAAAGGTGAAAGCACGCATAACAAAAGTAGAAGTTGTTGAGTAGATATCCCAGTTTTTTTAATTAGAAGATATATATCCAAGCCCAACTTGAGAAATCCATTATGGCAATTGATTTTATTATTAGTAGATTATATATATTGTATATATTTTGTCTTTTTTTTTTCTTCATCTTCAACTTCCAAAGGAATTCCAAGTTTGTGGTAGGTGCTAGTCATTGCTGAAGTAGGTGATAGGCGATGTCTTATTAACTGCCATTGCAATTTTAAATCATTTTCATTTTGAATTTTGTTTCACAAAAAAATGCAAATGCATTTCGGGTAGTCAAATAGTAATATCAATTGACATTTAAAAGTAAAATAGTGACCTACGAGTTGAAAATTAGGGTATTGTGTGTGGTGCGCCATACACTTTCCACTTTGGGCCCCAACCTGGTTGGTGGAATTAGACCAGGGATTGGTGAGGTTCCAGATCTAAACATCACAATAAAATAACAATAATAAAAATTCTATATTAAAATAATATTTTTTAGTCAAAATTAATACCATTGCATTAAAAATTAATACATTCATGAAAATTGACGTACTGCAATAAATGTTTTGAGGTAAAAGAACTTTACAATTCTTAAAATAATTAACTTCTCAATAGTTTTCTTACATTTTATTTTTAAATTAGGAAATCATAATCATGCACAACCCGATATTAAAGTATAGTATCTACTGGTATAATCTCTGATTTGAATATTTTATTATACTTATACAGAACATAAAAATCTAATTCAATAAATTTTCTATATTAATTTTGTCGAACAGTCCCAATAATTTAATTCCCTCGCTACTGACAGAGTAATAAAACACCCTTTATCGTGCGAATCCCACCAATCCCACAAAGCCCGGTTAGCCCAAAAAAATAAAAATAAAAAACAAAAAAAAAAAGAGAGCAAAAGCGCCTATAAAAGAAAGCAACATGTTCACATTCGTGTAGATCTGCATCTCATTCGTTCACTCCCACTTTAACCACTCTTCGCATTTCTCTTCTCTCTGTTTTCTCCTCTCTCGCATCAATGGAGTTGGACGGCGTTCTCCTCGGAATGTGTAACCCTCTCCTTGACATTTCTGCCGTCGTCGACGACGATTTCTTGCAACGGTTTGTTCCTCACATTTCCCTATCTTTAAATCACTGTTACTGTCAATGAGTAATAATATTAATAGTTATTTATTATTAATGATGATGTGTTGCGGAATATTGCTATTCTGAGCTTAGAACTAATAAGAACACTGTTGGAGAGGTTTATTATGTGATTGATGTGTAAATCTGAAAGAAAACGAGATACGATGGATCAGATCTAACGCTTATTGTTCTGTTTCTGTGTAACAGATATGGTATCAAGTTGAACGATGCGATTCTCGCCGAGGATAAGCACAAGCCTATGTAAGATTTTTCTCTTTTCCTTTGATATCTCTCTGCAACTTGTCACGCGTAGCCACTGGAATTTGTTATTCGTTCTGTGTATATCAACTGAGCCCTTGTTTGTTTCAATTTTATTGGTTGAATGAGTGGAATGTTTCTATACAAGAACATATTTAAAAGCTCTTGTAATTGTTAGATCAGTTTTCCGGGTAAAAAAGTTTAAAACACATGCTTACAAAAATTAGTTTATGTGAAGTAAGAACGTTGTTTTACTTGTAAATTCACGCTTGGTTTGAAATGGACTGAGTTTGAGATTATTGCACTCAAGTTTATAGATTCATGCACTTCAATTCTTTGTCTTTTTAACTTTTCCTATTTTATCAGGTGTCGGTGTGACTTAAATTATGGAAAATAGTTTTATTTTTTTCATAATAAACAAGTACTTACTACAATTGCTTTTCTCTTAACTATTGAAAGAGTTTCTTGAAAAAAAGCAAAACAAAAAATGTTGTACTACTAAAGGTGATTCTCTTTTTAAAGAGAGGCTTAATATGGAAATTAAATCTACGTAATATATTCAAAACATATAAGCATAAAATGCATTTTCATTTAACAATTAGGGGGATTTATAGGAAGATTTAAAACTTTTCTACCTTTCCCAACCAAGTGTGTTTGGTTAAACATTTCATACAGATTATAGATAAATATTAGTAGATGAAGTTTTGATTAAATTATTTTGATATTAGTATTTCACAACAATGTATCCAGATGAAATTATATTTTTACCATTTTACATCTTAAAATAAAAATAGAAAACGCTAATATTCAAACCCTCTGTATGACTTTGATTTTTGGATTTGATTTTACCGTTACACTTTTTTGGATTATTGATGTAATGTTATACTTGTTTACTATTGTTTTATTGATTAAACTATTTATTTTCATTTATAATAAGGTATTTATTTTTTATTGAGAAACAATAATTATTTTTAATTATATTAAAGAACAAATTGTTACACAAATATTACTTGAAATTTAAATATATTAAAATATTATAATATATTAAAAGTATAAATTTATAATTATTGAAGATATATAATTACCTACTACTAATATTTGTTAATAATTAATCATGTCCTTAATGTTATTTTACTACTTTCAACTTGTTGATTGCTAGTTTTACCAAACTTTTTCTCTTCAGTTAATCTTACCAAACATACTCCAAAATTGAGCTGGATTCATATATACTGCTATCATTGTTCATTGTCTGAAAACATGAGAGACAAAGGAATTTGTGTCGGTTGATTGGCGATTCTATTAACCTACTCTTATTCTGGTACTGAGTGTGGCATTTTCGTAATTTCATATACATATTATTAATATGATGTGGTTCTAGTCCTTGGGATGTATAAAATCGGTATACCCACTTCTTATCCGTTGTGCTCTCTGCTAATGCTTTATGCTAGAATGTTGTTCTGGAAAATCACAAGTTTTACCTGTCTCTTTTACTAAATACTCAATGTACATATTTTTATAAAATTTTAAAATTAAGAACTTGATGTAAAAACTAGTTAGATATTCAGTCTCCAGATCTTGTAAGATTTTTAGCTTTCTCTCCTGATTTCATTTTTTTTTCTGAGCTAGTATTTTATTGGAGGATATTTTCTTTTTAGGATAAGATTTTATTTTATTTTTAATATTTTCATGTGATCTGACAATCGTCTCAGGTATGAAGAATTATCTAGCAAATCTAATGTGGAGTACATTGCTGGAGGTAATAGACTTGATCCAAATTATTGGATTTTTAGTCACATATTGTAGCTTTACTAAAAGAGCGGGAGAGAAAAAGGATGGAGGTGAACATTTCATATTAACGATTTTTATAATTTTCTCATTGGCAGGTGCTACTCAGAATTCAATCCGGGTTGCTCAGGTATGTACTTTCTTGTATGTAGTGAGCTGAGTCTGCTTTAGTTGTGTAACTAATCATTTGCTTTCACCTCATAACAGTGGATGCTTCAAGCCCCTGGTGCCACAGGGTACATAGGTTGCATAGGAAAGGACAAATTTGGGGAGGAGATGAAGAAGAGATGTTCACTTGATGGTGTAAATGTAAGTTTATCTTTTGATTTGTCTTACCGCTTAGAAATCCATTTCTGAAATTAACTTTTTATTCATTCAACAATCAGGTTCACTATTATGAAATCGACACCGCACCTACTGGAACTTGTGCTGTTTGTGTGGTTGGTGGTGAAAGGTCAGACGATCAAACTTTCCTTGACTTTTTATTCTACTTATTATAGAAATCAGTAATTATATTTTATGTTTTTTCTTAAATAGTGTACTTCAGCTTAACGTATATTTGATCGCGAAACAAGTATATGAAGCCTTTTATTTGATTGCATCTAAATACAGGTCGCTTGTTGCTAACTTATCAGCTGCAAATTGCTATAAGTCGGAGCATTTGGTCAAACCAGAAAATTGGGCCTTAGGTACCTTGTTGATATCCAGAAATTTGGTTAACTTACCTTAGAGTGTCCTTTTCTATCTCATATACCTGAATAATCTAGATGACTGACATTTGTTATCGTGTGTTTTGTGAATAGTTGAAAAGGCCAAGTACTACTATATTTCTGGTTTTTTCCTCACCGTATCTCCCGATTCCATTCAATTAGTTGCTGAACACGCAGCTGCAAATGGCAAGGTTAGATATGATACGAACTTGGCATTCTCATCTTACTAGCAGTTTCTGGGAATAACTATTCCATTCCTGTATGCAGACCTTCATGATGAACCTTTCCGCTCCCTTTATCTGTGAGTTCTTCAAGGATGCTCTGCTGAAAGTGCTACCGTAAGGATCCTTCACCCTTTAATTTTAATAAAGAAAAAAATTTCATATGGATTTTATTAACGCTGTCCATTCTTGGATTCAGATATATGGACTATGTTTTTGGAAATGAGACTGAAGCAAGAACATTTTCCAAAGTTCAAGGCTGGGAGGTAATTCAGCAGATCGGAAGGCTTGCAGTTTTTGTTTGAAGTTATAATTTGTTACGTATTTTGACTCTTTTCCTATTGACTAGACTGATAACGTAGAGGAAATAGCTTTAAAGATTTCCAAGTTGCCAAAGGCTTCGGGAACACATAAAAGGATTACCGTTATCACTCAAGGTGCAGATCCTGTCTGTGTTGCCGAGGATGGGAAAGTGAAATTGTACCCTGTGATATTATTACCTAAAGAGAAATTAGTTGACACAAATGGAGCAGGTACACAGTTCTATTCTTTTCAGTGTTTAGACTTTAAGCAAAGTTGTATGTACAGTTGAGTTTATGGGCAATTATTGTAAAATGCGCGCAAGTTATAGTTTCCTCGTTTTCTGTATGTTTTGTATTTCTTTCCTATTCTTCATTGTAAATAATTGTTGTTTCTAAATAATTATTACAAATTATCTATTGTTTTACGATACCAGACATATAGCTATATTATGTTTTTTAGAAATATTCATATAGCTATATTATGTTTTTAGATAGATTCAAGCAATACTAATCTCTCCTGCTAAGATACTGTGGTGGGAATATGGATATTGCAACAAACATGGAAAGAGCCAAAATGTTTGAGGAAACTTGTTAAATTGATAATGTACTTTTGTTGTTTTTGTAGGAGATGCGTTTGTGGGAGGATTTCTTTCACAATTGGTTAAGGGGAAGCCCATTGAAGAATGCGTGAGGGCTGGGTGTTATGCTGCCAATGTTATCATCCAAAGGCCTGGCTGCACGTACCCAGCGAAACCTGACTTTCATTGAGTGATTCCTCCTTTTCTGCCACCACTATGAATTTTTTTTATCATTGAGAAGGATTTTAATAGCCACACTCTAACTGGTGTGGGGTTTTTGAACCCCTGATAGGGAAAATAGCGTGAAAATGTTGCAGGAAGAGATGAAACGAGAATAAGTTTATGTATTTGAAGTTCGATCAAGGCATCAATACTCATATTGCTGTTTCTGATCGTTATTTTTCCTTTTTGGTTGCGTTTTATAATGTTTTGTATCCCTACCAGGGCACCTGAGTCTTAATTATGTTGTTTGTCGTTATCCCCCTTCTTTCTATTTTTTTCCTTTATTTATCTTTTATCACTTGTTTTTTGTTTAATAATATAAAATTGGTTCGCATTTCGTAGTTGTGTTTTACTCTTGAGGAACGCAGTCTTTGGTGCCAGTATTTGAATTATACATGTGTGCACTTTGCCGTGTTGATTTAAGAAATTGGGTTTTCTGTAAAAGAAATGCATTCTTAATAGGTTATGTGAAGTGTTAATGATTGAATTTAACATATGAATATTATACTTGTATTTTTATAAGTAATGTTTTTCAATTAACTAAAAGAATATATATTTTATCATTTTCAAACCTTTTATAACAAAAAAACAAGACGTGAAAATGAATTAAACTTATATGATATCAATGTAATTGATAAAAATGGATAGCAAGATGGAATGTGATGAAGAAAATTAAAAAGGGAAAAATGCTTTACAAAATAAAGGATAGAGGACATATATCATTTTGTCTAACGATTGTTTATCAATCTTTTTATTCATTTTTTTCCAAGATATCATATATTTGAAATGATTGGTTTCTAAATCACTATTTCTTTTGCTTATTTATCTTCGGTGAGACATAATGTCGTTTAAGCGTTTTTAAATTTCATGTTTTATACTCTAATTATTTTACTCAAATTTTTTAGCGAATTTCATTTTAAATGCTTTCAAGAGTTATTCTTATATCAAGAGTTATTCTCGCATTCATAAAACTTAAAATTAAGACACAATATGAATTTTTAATAATTTTTTCCTCCAATATTATTGTGACATGCTAAATATAATTTCCCACACAAACTTAAAATCATACATTATTATCATTACAATTTTTGGTCATTACTATTCTCAAAGCTACCTCTATACAAATAGTTTCCTTATGATTTTACTAGGAAGTTAATTTTGGTACTAGGACTTCACATAAAGAAAGTCAATTTTTTCCTATCTTTCTCAAATATTGGCTAGATAATTTCGCCTCAATCAACTCATGTCCATCCCTTAGTTTCTCAATCATTCACATTTGAAGAGTAGAATGTCTATACACTAGACTAGATGATAACGTTCCCTTCCAATTTCTCAATACCCATTTCAAAGTCTCCTAATGAGCATGTCAAAGATTTGTTATGAACTTGCTAACCATACTAACAACATGGGTTAGATTTGTCTCATGGGATCAAGATCCTTCGTTTCAAACTCTGAGTTTAATTTTTCTTTGAGCTTCTTCAATTTATTTTTGTATTGGTTGGCTATAAGGATATCATCTGCATATAAGAGTAAGAATATCACATGCTCTTCTTCTCTTTTTAGGACTTAGACACAACTATCACAACTACTACTATGAAACTTTGTCTGCCTTAGGAAGTCATCAAATCTCTTTTACCATTGTCACAAACATTTCTTCAAGTTATACAATGATTTCTCCAACAGACACACCCTTCCATCCTCAACAAACACTCAGGTTATTGCATGTACACAATCTCTTCCAATATTCCATGCAAAAAAGTTCTCTTCACATCTTACTAGTCCAACACGAGATTGAACCATTTAACAATATACATCAAAATTCGTAAAGAACAATGTTTTACCATAAGTGAGAAGATCTCATTATAGTCTAACATATTCACTTGTGTAAAAAATTTTGCCACCCTTGTAGCCTTGAACTTTTTTCCCTTTACACTCGATGTTATCTCCTTCTTGAACACCCACTTGTATCTTACCACCTTATGGTTTCTTGGTAGATCAACAAATGTATATATGTGGTTTTTCCTTGGAGATTTAATTTCCTCTTCCATGGCAACATGTCACTATTGACCTCCTGCACCTTTTATAGCCCTATGAAAGTTTCTTGGCTTTGGATCATTTATCCCCTTAGTTGTTGTTAAAGGATAGATGATAAGGTCAACATATCCAAACATTTGTGTAGGTTTGATTGTCCTCCTCTTTCTATCACACGTATATTGATAGGCATAATCTACCTTTGTATATCTATGCCTTCTTGAGTTAGAGGTAGAAGGTTGGTTTGCATTGTTTGATGACCATCGTTTGACACTTCTAGACAGTCTAGTCCATCACCAAAAGACTCCACCTAAACATGAGCTTTATCCTTCTCTTTCGTTGGATCTTTGCACATCATAGTCATTTAAGTATCATCAAATGTGATATCCATGTTTACAAAACATATAGCCTCTCTAGGCTCTAACCTCCACATTTTATACCCATTCACACTTTTTACATATATAATGAAGATATACCTCTCAACTTGTGCTTTTAAATTATCCTTCTTGACATATGAAAATACCAAGGCGCTAAACACCATAAGATTCTCATAATTTGCAAGTCTTCCACTTCATACTTCCATAATAGGCTTGTAATTTATAGTAGATGGTGAACTCTTATTTATCAAGTAGATGATATTTTTTGCAGCTTCTCTCCTTAAGAACTTAGGCAATCCAACTCCTAGAAACATACATCTCACCTTATCAAAAATGGTTTTGTACATCCTCTTAATCTACCCATTTTGTTGTGGTGTATCCACAATTGTCTTATGCCTCTTTATACCTTTTACCCTATAAAAATCATTGAATTCCCTTGAAATGAACTCCAATTCATTGTGTGTCATTAACACTTTTAGTTTAGCGCCTTATTATTGCATACCATGGTGTGTCACTCCTAAAACATTTGAAAAGTCTTAGACTTACTTTTCAAGTTATAGAACCACACCCTCCTCGAATATTTGTCTATGATGATGAGAAAATAAGACCTTACACCATCGGTCTAAGCTCTAATTGAATCCCACAAGTTTCCATGAGACGTCTTGATTCTGCCAAAATTGCATAAGTTCACGTTTTTGGAAATTTCAAGAAACCGCCTAGCGGCGTTGAAGACCTGCCAAGCGACACATGCCTTCACAACCCATTTTCTGGGTTTTTGTTCTGAACTGCTTGGCGGTAGAGTGTTGTCCGCCAGGTGACGCGAACTGGCTTAACCAGTTTTTCTGGTTTCTTGAGTTTCTTTGATGTTGGTGATGCTTGGATGGGGTCTCTACATAAAATTGTATGATTATCTATGTATTTACATGTTTGAGATGGTATGATTTGATGATAATTGTATGAATATGGCCATGATTGGGGATTAGGGTTCATGTGGGAATTAGGAATGAGGAAATATGTTTCTGGCTTCGATTGGTGTACTTTTTTTTTTTCATGAAAATGATATTAATTGGAACATACATGAAATATAAATCTTTGATTGAATACTAAAGGAATACCAAAATGCGTGACCAAATTTGTGATTGGGGAATTTGGGGTTCGTACAGGTGTAGGGAAATCTGGGCAGAACCCAGAATTGTATGCATCGCCAGGTGGTGCATGAACTACCGGCAAGCGACACATCAGTGTAGCAAGACATCCTAATTTCGTTCTATGATTTGCATTCTTGGGGGATTTATCTGGTAATTTTATGTATAATATGGGTTAATTGAGCAGAAGGTGTGGGAAGAAAACCCTTGCATGTAAGATGATTAAGTCCATATATAATGATGTGATGAATGGGATTAAATGTGTGTAAACGTAGGGCTGCTTGGAGTGAAATGTGTATAGTGTGTGTTTTGGACATTGTCATGATGTGCAGATTTGAATGTAGGCTGAAATTCATTGTGGCATGTCTAATGCCAGTTTTCGCCTAACGACGTGTGTGAAGCGCCCGACAATTTTGGGTGCAGAGTTGGATTGCGTGGAGGATTCTACACAGCTTTGGATGGAGGTCATAAAACAATGATTTGATGGGACCTAGTTACGAGTGGAGCTTGTATTAGGGTAACACGTGACCACTAAAGGTTGTAGTCTGGTAGTTTTGGAAGTCCAGTGGAGTGTGCGAGATCGTGGCTCGTACAGATAGGTTCCGAAAGATTGCCCTCCTCGGTATTATCTAATAAGTTTGGTTGTCTTTGGACAAATACAGACTACGGTTCGTATTGGGAAACTTCACTTGGTGTTGCGGATTGTGGTCGTGACAAGATTATTCCTATATATGGACTATAGGTGGTGGCTATATCGGAGGGACAAGTAGACACCTCTAACAACAAATATCGACCAATGTAATCATCAAATGGTGTAGAATTAAAAGGTGTCCAGGGGAAGATGTGAATGTTGGGTTTGACAGTTGAGGTTGTTATTAGAGTTATGGGTTTTAAATCATTAAGTTATTGTGTATTGTATTTCTTTTTATTTGAGCTCACTTTATCTATGTGTGTTTGACGATGATCATGTAATTTGTTACATGGGAGCAGATGTTGATGCAGGTGAGCACGTGGATACTTAGAGCTGGAGTGGGGTCCGTATGGAAGTTTTTACATGGCAATATTTTTATGGATTATTTTTGTAATCAGTACTATGAATCATTTTATATTTGTAAGAGTTGAACGTATTTCTGGATTTTATCTTTTGACGCTTATAAACTAAAGTTTTAATTTTTCCCGCGTTTTTGGGAAAACACCTCATTAATAAATGTAGTTTATTAATATTTCTATTATTTTTTAATCTTAAATAAGTAATACCCATTAGGATGTTACATTACCCCACCTTCTTTCAATTCCAAGGTCTCAAAAATATCCTTCACTAGACATATGTCATAAGTGCATCTTGAATCCATGACCTAACTCCTCTGTGTATTAGACACAGATGCCACCAACACCCTAGCAAACTTGTAGCTACCAAATGCTACAACATCACTAAATTCTTTCTCGAGTTCTTGACTTTCTGATTTTTCTTCTTCTATGGACAACTTAGCTTGAAGTGACCTTTCTTGATGTAGTTATAACACTCAACATTTTCAAACTGTCTAATGCGTATTACTTTGACTTCTTCCCTTTAAAATCCTTTTCTTTGTTCCATTTGACTTAGACACATTCAAACTCAACCCATTATCCTCTCTCTTAAACTACTGGAACTTTTGAAGCTTTTTAGTTCTTATTGAGGTATGCATCTCCTTAGGAGCAATGTTTGCTCCTTCCCAAACAATAAAGCATCTTGAAAATATTCATACTTCTTAGGCGAGATGTTAAGGAGTAAATCATTATCCTCATCCTCAAGCTTCACCTAAATGTTCCCTAAATCATCCAAAATCTTCTCAAAATCCACTAGCTACTCCACCAACTATCTCTACTCGGTTGTCATAAACAAATATAGTTGTTGCTTCAAACAAGATCTTTATACCAAAGATTTAGTCACATAGAATGATTCAAGTTTCACCTATATCAATACAATAGTATTCTCCTCAGCGACTTCCCTCTGTCTCTTATCACCAAGACACTTGGCAATACTGGCTTTGTTGACCATGTTAGCCTTTTCCTTTGATACATAGACACTAGCTTATTTGTCTCAACCTTCAAAGCCTAAGCATAAGTTTGTTTTAGCAATATGACCTCCATCTTAATTCTCTGAAATCCAAAATGTTTCTCCTCGAAAAACTTCTTGATGTCAAATTTGGTGGCCATTTCTTCAAATTCTTAATTTTTTTTTCTTGTTTCCACAAACGACGCCAATTGTTGGGTTCTTAATAATAACAAGTTTGAAAACACATAACCAAGATTATAAGAAATTACTTTATTATCACTAGAAGAGTCTATACATAAAGAGTCTAACAAAATTATAGTGTATTGTTGATCATTATCATTTTAGAATCAAATTAAGAGTAATTATATAATGCATTGCACTAGTTGTGCATTGCTTAGAACCGAGTTGTTTTCTACACAAAAAAATTGGCAAAAAAGAATATAGATACAGTTAGTCAATCAAAAATCGTCTCCTAACGAATTTAATAGTCATCTCAATATTTCATATTATAAATTTTTTTGCAAAAACAAAATTAGAGATAACATCAAATTAATAGAGAGCTTTGGTCATAAAGACAATATTTAAATAGTGAAAATAAAATGATAAAAGAAGTAGATTGATTCTCCAATTCATTCATAGTTAATTCTTCATCGATTATCAAATAATTATCATTCATCTAAGTTCCAAACATGATCAAATTAATCAGAAAAACATCAATTAATTAATTGAGTATCTCTCACCTTCCAAACATTTGCCATTCAAATTTATATCAATCTATCCCATCAATTAAGAAAATAAGAGATTATCAAAATTAAGCAAACTGACAAGAACTTCAATTAAATCATGTGAGTTCAAACGCAACCCTAAAAAAAAATTAGAATTCAAAAGGAAGAGACAATATAGTGTCTTTATTAACTTATTAAGTATCTCTTACGTTTTAAAGCATATAATATCAAGTGCATATCTCCATCTTTTTTATATTAGATACTTTGAAAGGAAAGTTTTAATCATTCTTCAAATTGCATTTGTCTTTTTATAATTAAGGAAATAAATCACACAATATCTTAAATCACAACTTGAGAATAATAACTTGTTTCTATGTTTAGCATCCACACCTTTTCTTAATAAAATCACTCAATTTAAATATTCAAATATTCAAATTCAAATTAATCACACTAAGTAGGCTTGACAACTTTAATAGTACAAAAAATATAGACACTTAAGAGATACTTGTGTTATCAAATGCTTCTAATTCTACTAAGACTCTTTTGAATCGTCTAATGTATCGTTTAATAAGTCGTGTGATAAGGCTCAAAACCTTACTTTTTAATAAAAAATTCAACAAGATCTCACTTAACCCCATTTAAGAGAATTCCAAATTAAAAAATGAAATTAATCTCAATATAGTCCAAAAAATCTCATATTAGACCGTATGATAAAATTGTACTCATCAACTTTCTAAGTTCATAATGGTCTCCATATATAGAACCTAAGCCTAGGAAATAATAAAAACCGTTCAAATAAAAATTATTAATTAAAATGGTTAAGATAAACACACACTATACATTTAACTAGTCTTAACACTACTAAATGTCACAATTCTAAGCATATTGCTCATAGGAGTTAGTGCTTTTTATTATTTCATTACACGTACGTTATAATTACTCATCAATCATCGCATCTTAAACTACATAACAGTCACAAATAAATATGTTAATATCTTATTTGATCAATTTTAATTTAATGTACTAAATAATTTTTTAGTTAAATATGTTTTTTATTTTCAAATTATTATAAAAAAATTATTTTATCTCTAAAGTAAATTACAAATTATCCCCCCGTCCTTATATTTTATAAAAAAATCTACAGACTAAATACTTTATAATTTATTAATAAACTAAACATAATTTTCATAATAATTTAAAAAAAAACAAACATATTTAATCTATAATTTTGTAGTATATATTCGTATATATAACTAATTTTAGACTTTGGATTGAACAGCTCCCATTCCTTCCACTGAAATTACTTTCTTTCTCTCTCTTTTTCAGCTTCCTTTCTAGTTAAGAATATGATATATATATATATATATATATATATATATATATATATATATATATATATATATATATATATATATATCCCCATATACCTTAGTTATCTTTATTTATTTATCTCTCACTGCTCGCTTACTGATTATTAAAAACAATAAGAAAGAGTAAAGGGATAAGTGAGACACGAATTTGGATTCTTACTGATCTTGAATTTTTAAAATATAATACTTTTAAAGGATCAATACAGTATAGTTTTAATTTTCGGCAGATAACAACACCAAAAAAAACTCAATAGAAAATCTGTACTCGTGCACCTGATACATGGCTTCATGACAACCCTTCTCACTTCTCCATTTCTAAATGTGCCTTACCTCCTCTTCACCACTACCAAATCTCATTTTCCTTTCCTCAATTCACAAATTCCCTCTAAATAAATCAATAAAAATGTAACAACTTATAATATGAATTAAACTTAATTTTATTTTTTTCTACAATACTGGTTGGAAAATTTATGCCAAGGGGTAGAAGAACACTCTCTCTTCTTGAATTCACCAAGAATGACATCAGTGACACTTAATCGTGCCTCAACCTACTTACAACACATTATGATATATATAATTAAGGTGGCTACTCATATTATATCAACATGGTTAGAACTAAGAATCTGAACAACATGGAAACAAAGAATGTTTCAGAAGCGATTTCTGTTTCTCAGAGACACAGACACACCGGTTGGTTCTGTGGGGAGCTAGCACATCGAACAACACTGAGAAAGAGGTGTTCATCGCAGGGAATGCAGAGTTTTGAGTCTGCAATGAAATCGTACTCTTCCTGAGCTTGATCCAACAAGGCCCTGAAGAGTGGATGATGGAGCAAACCAATCTTGATCACATATCTCTTGTGCTTCTCTCCCACATACACAACCAAGTGGCCCTTTGGAACATCACTTGGAATATTGGAACACCCTTCATGAAGAGAACACCACCAACCCCTTTCACAGCATTCCTCACAAGATATGCACTTGTTCAGGCACATTTTCTTGCACTTGTTCAGACACCCTCTGAGAAATCTTGACTTCATAGTTTCCTTCAAGAGAGAGAGAAAAAGAGAGAGAAGAAGATGATTCAAAGTGCAGTGAGTGTTTGAGGTGGTAAGTGATAAGGTATATATAATTGTGGCATGGGAAGAACCAATGATCTGAAGCATTAAATGGTTGACATGATTGGTAGCCTATGCTATTTGCTACTAATATAATTATGGAGATCAACATTTATATTATTATTCAACTGTGCCAGTTATTGATACGTAGTTGCTGACTTTGTTGCTTACCAATGTATATATTTCTCTGATACGAAACTGTACGAACATGCATGGCAATTCGCAATATATATATTATCTCTATGTGTGTATAAAATATGATCAAAAGTATGGGTGATTAATTAACATGAATCCTAGGAAGTAAAGGTTCTGTCTTTCTCTGCAATTCTCCAAAGGGTGTTCTTAATCACTGTTGTTTTTCTTGTTTTCGAATTTCTGAGTGTAACATATGTATCAGGCCCCACAAAGATAAGATAAGTTTCTTGGAGGAAGTGCGAGGGCACTTATTTCATATACACAGGTATGGATAAAAGATACAGCCACTTTCTTTAGATTCAGAGAAAGGCTTCAACTTTTGGGAGTCGTAATCGTTGAAAACTTTTGTACTGTCAAGTATTTTTGTACTGTGACAACTGGTTCAGTGCCACAAAGTGGATCGTATATATATATATAATATGATAATGTACAAACTGGTGTTAATGGGATTAAGATCTTCTCAGGAAGTGGAGCTACATGGTTATCAACAATTCCAATGAGTTAATTTGTAATTAATGAGCCACTTTTTTTTTCTTTTCACTTTATCAGTGGCTTTTTTCTTGTTGGGATGTGAATTTATTATTCCCTTTTGGATTGGTCTTAGCTCACTACTTATACATGTTGAGTTATCTTTTAAATTAGTGTGCATGCTGCTAAAGCATTGTTTTTGTAAGGACTAAAGAGGGTACTGTCCGTACAATTTCCTAACAATTCTGCATATGGATTTGGGATAAGTTGCACTGTTCCCTCCATGGCTCGCAGAATTTCAGGAAATGGGCTACACATTGCATAAGGGATGGAACCAAATATCTTTGCTTGCAGAGAAGAGAATGGAAGTCACAGTTTTTACACTTGAAACTCTGACATTGTGTAGATGTGACAATTTTGATTTGATTCCCTTCCCATGTTTCCTCATAACGGACCTTTGCAAAACTTAACCATGATATCAAATTTAATTGGATTTTATCGGTGTAACGAAACTGGTATCAGTTTGTTGCCTAAGAATTACCACGTCTAACAAAATATTCTGGTGAAAGGGAACCCCTCACACTAGCAAATAATTTGCTCCAATCATTAACTACATCATTTATGAAAAGTTTGGAGTTGCAGACCGTTAGAAAGTGTATTCGAGTCTCATATCGAGTAGAGTTGAAAAAGTTAAACAGCTTATAAAAGAGAAGAGTCATAAATTGACTATTGAATTAAATGTTTTTTTTTTCTTTTAACTTTTAATGAAAATTAGAATTAGTCTATTTTTGAAATTTTGTCCTGATTTAATTCTATAACTTTATAAATGTATAAATTTAGTCATTCTAACCAAATTTTATTAAGTTTATTTAATATTTAACGTGTTTCATGATAATATTTGAGTTATTTATACTATTTAACACATTTATGCTTAAATGTTATACGAGAAACGTGTTTAAAATATCAAATTAACTTAATAAATTTAATTAAAATGACTAAATTCACGTATTTTTAAAGTTCAATAACTGTTTTTAGTCAAAATTTCGAAAATGAAATAATTCTAATAATTTTCACTTAAAGATAAAGGGTAAAGAAACATTTATCCCTTAATTATGTAAAAGTACTGGGTTGAAGGTTACGTGAGTTAAACTCGAATCTTATTAATATAGTATTTCTCTACCCTTAAATATATTGTTTTAAAATTTTAAATTAAAGTTAATATCACTTATGTGTGTTGAAGTCACGTCTTATTGGTGTTGCATCCTTTTATTCATAAATTCATTGTTTTAAAATTTTAGTTTTGGATCGAATAAATATTCCTTATATGATTTCAACTAAGATTTTATTAAATTTATTATGTTTAAATTTTATATTAGAGATAATATTAATAACCGGTTTAAATTGAACTCAAATGTCGTTAATATGTATCTTTTATACAAATCCTCTATTTATGAGGTAGTTGTTTGGAATGGGAAAATTAAAAGAGAGTTAAATAATTGATGAATCTTAGGTAGAGAGGAGAATTGTAGAGTAGAAGACAGTGTTTGAGGTTGCCCTATTTTCCTGGGTCTGTTATCTTACAGAGATGGTCAGAAAGATGATTGAGAGCCAGCACATTGATTCATCCCCTTTAAGACAAATGTCGGTTGTGCTTGGTTGGTTCAAAAGAATAGCACGTTCAGTTTCACACATGATTATTTGCAGTAAACTGCCAACAGTTTTCAAGATAAGACAAATCTTTAATCATTTTAAATACCAAATGCAGATTCTGGTTAACAAATTATAACTCATTATTTTATTCAACGCCATAATAACAATTTTTAAAACAATCCAAATTCTTCAGTCACAGGTTACAGACTCTTCAAGAAAAACCCCTTCAAGGATTTTTACAAGTGACATTTTTTTTTAAACCCATACAAATTTGTTCTTCTGTAATGTTCAATAAAAAACTTCACCTTTATCATTCATTATGTACTTGAAATACCATTCATTTCATTTGGAATAAAAATGCAATAAAATTCTTTCTGCATCATTTGATTTCGCTGTCACATGTCCAAATTCTGATATAGACCAACCTCTAATCATGCAGCAGGCAGAGTGCAGTCAAAATCATAGTTAAAGAATTTTTTCTCAAGTCCAAAAATAAGCTAAAAGTTATAATCGACGTGGTCGCTCAACTAACATATATCCAAACAAACACTTTTAAATGTAAGATCCACATTAAGTAAAAAAATAAGAAAATTGAACTGAGAAAAGAAATTTATAACAAATATTAAGTATTGAATCACAACACCTCAATAATCATGATGTACCCAATATTGAATTCAACGTACCAATACCAGATTCTTTTAAAGAAAGTTTGGTAATGATATAAAAATGATGAATCACGTACAGTACATACACGAACCAGGTATCCGTATCTATACCATGTACCTGCTAACTATGGTCAAAATGAATGGAGACTTGTTGAGAAAAGAACTCAAACAAGCACTCTTTTTCATAACAATTTCCAAAGTCGCAAAATCATATCTGTGCTTGATTGTAAAGAGTCACATGACTTATAAATTAAGTTCAAACATGGTTTATACACATTTGTTGTGAACAAAATTGTAAACTCAGACTAACGTCAAAACAGATAACATGTCTCAAAATGATGTCATGTGATCAAAATATTGATCATAGAAGGAGGGTCTAAGTTACACATGGGAATCACACCGTTTAACCCCTTAGCCTTGACAAAAAGGTTGACTTACAGTTGAAATACCATATCTGAAAAGAGAATCTAAGTAACATCTTCTGAAACACTCTGTGATTAGATCTGTACCGACTAATATACTGTAAATTGATGCGAGAATTTTAACATTATTTACTAGGGTGAGTAAGAATGTCATGACATAGGGTAAAGTAACATGTAAGATTCATGGAACTGCAAATACAGAAAAGGGTGTGGTAGATAAGGTTAAGTGGAGGGTGAGGGAGGGAGGGAGCAAAGGAAAGACGTGGTGCACATGAGGTTTGGGCCACGGTGGTGAGTGGTGGGTGAGGATATTATGTGCCATTACTCTCGAAAGAGGAAATGGTTGCTGACACCTCAAGACTCTATGGTTCGCAGCCATTTTATGCATCTAAATTATTTGATTAGACACGCTTTGTTTGCTTCACTTTCACGTGCATTCCTCTGTTTTTTTGAGCTGTCACGTTATCATTTTGTTCCCACTTCTCCCTAACTGTCCCATTTCCTCATCCCTTTCTTTAACACCTCTCCATGCTTCCTTCTGGGAAGCAAACTCCTCTTCTTTCTTATTTTGGGAACTTGTTCTACGCGTCAACTTTAAAATCGTACTTTAGCGTCGGTAGATTTCATATCATGTCACAGCTGAACACAAAAGTGCATGTCGCAGTATTAATGGGTTTGAAAAGATAAATGTTAGAAAAAATAGAGATAAAAATATCTTCAGTGTGATTTTTTTATTTCATTTTTAAGTGTGATTGTTACAGACAAAAGGAGTTGAAAATATAATTATCATAATTGTAAACAATAGTCTTTTTCCAAGTATATAGTCCCCTTTTTTTCCTTATTAGAATGAAGAAAGCATATTAGTGCTACGATGGATTGGTAAACCTGTGCATAAGTAAAAGTGTGTTCTTAGCAAAAGTAAACTTCATTGCATTTTAAAAAAATCTTTAGATTTATACTGCTATGACACGAGACACCAAGAAGAGGAAAGAGAGAAGATAGAGGTGGATTATAACATGGATAACGTGATGAAAAGACATGGCAGATTGTGAAAAATATTATAAAAGATAGGTAATAAATAGTATCAAAGTAGAAAGCACAACCACTAAAATGCTGCAAGAGGAAGGCCACAGCTTAGTTTATCACAATCATGATGAGCTCCAGACTATGCAGTGTAGCACAATCAAGGGCCATAGGATAGGGCAATCATCATCCCAAGATGCTTCCAGCTCCTCTCTCCAAAATAAAGATACAATATCCTTTTAAAAATAGCGATTTAGAATGTCCAAAAACTTATATTTGTAGTGCATTATCAATGATCAGTTATCAACTCCCTTCACCCAACCATTCATTTGGAACATTGAGTCAGACACAACTCTAAACACATTAGTCTGGAATGAAGACCAGGTTCTTGCACACTAAGAAAATTATAGAACTGAAGCGGTTAGAGATGTATGCATCATCCCAATCTATTGTAGGATTACTAATGATTTCCTCGTGTTTACAATTCAAAATTTCTATGCCTTTGTAGATACACAAGCAGGAATTTCTGACAGTATAAAATTGTGCAAATATGATACCTAATTTCAACAACATTCTTTTTACTATAGATTTCCCAGGACTGTTTTACACATGGACTTCTTCTAAGTAAACTTTCTACGTACATTTCTTTTGCTAAGACTAACGGGAGGAGAATCTGCAACGACAGAGGTGCCAGCTTGGCTAACACGCAACTTCTTTGACCCACGTTGCCTTGGGTATGGGTGAATTTTAGCCAATTCTCGCACACGATGTACCACATTAAATGGTAACGGACGCAGGGCTAACTCGTCATTTTGCTCAGCCTGTAATCACCACATGACCATTTACATTATTAACTAGTTCCCATTCCCCAAACTAAATCTTGTCAGGGATAGCATATTAAAAAACTACTTTGGTACACAAATTTAAGTTTCTGAGACATGCATATGAGACATCAATGAACAAAGTTCCAAAAATGGGAAAAGAAAGTTAACCTCTTTCTTGTTTTTCTGCACAGAACTGGCTCTCAAAAGGTTTCGCCACTTGTCCTGCAGAATTCACTTTTAGAAAACAGGTTTGGAAGAACGTGAAATTGAACGAGTAAAGCTTTGTGGAGTACCCTCAGATCTATGGGAGTTCTGTAGCTTGAAGAAGAAAACAAAAACTTCTTAATATCAGTCCAACGACCAACTCCATATTCAGATATGCCTTCAACCAACTTCAACACTTCAGGGAGAGTCCACATCTTCTGATGCTTTCTTCTATCTTTTCTTCTAGACCTTTTTGTGGTTGAACATCCATCCTCAGATTCCGAGGGAAATGATTCATACTCAAACTGAAGTTTCTAGAAAAGAAACACGTCTTGTTAAATGCATGATAATAATTTATAACTGCAGAACATGGCCATGAATATTAGGCAGGTATATCAATCTGCAGTAATTGTCTCACAAATTTACAAGTTTCCCACTAAAACAAGGGTATCTTAATTTCAGATGACATAAATACTAAATCTCAACCATAGGAACAACTCTGCTACGAAAGCCCGGTTACAGAAACAGTTATGGACATTAATAACAACATTAATAAATAATACATGAATACCATGATTTGGTAAAAACAAAAAGAATATAAATGTAGAGAACCATAAAGACCATGTTGTAGGCTATAAATTATCAATGTACATGAAATCAAGCACAACTCACTTAGAGCCAAGAAAAGAGGGAAGCATGACAAAGCACATTCAAATCATTAGCATACATGTTGAATTAAACATCACACTTCAATGCATTAAGAGTCAGAGGTCTACCTTCAAATGATTCAATTTGAGAGCATAAACAGGTCACATAATAATCAAACATTGATAGTCAAAATCAATAATAATTATCCAAAACCAGATGGTAAATGTATATCAAAACAGATCCTAAAGAAATACACAACATTCACAATGATACAATTATAACCAAAGAAAGAATCTGTCCCTCAACCCTAAGGGCATGTTATATCGTCATCTACTTAAGAAAATATACAAAAAGGGATAAAATGCCTTTAATGAAAACGGTACCTCTTTCTTCTGATGCCCTTTGCGAACTTGCAACTCAGGAAGCATCACCTCACTATTTTCATTACTAGACTTCTCGCTTGGACTCCTTTTCAATGATTTAATTCTTATATGAAGTACATTACATGATGAGTCACTCGAATGTTTAGTTTTTGTACCAGCAGGTGGTACCTTTTCCTTTGGCCTCGCATTTGAAAATTCTTCAATATATCTTTGCGTAGGCTTCCGGAATCTTTTCTCTCTCAGTGCAGCAGGTTGACCTTTTTCGGTAGGACCCTTTTCCTTCTTATAAGTCAGACCAGCTAAATGACGATAGTTATCCAACTCTTGAAGATGCTGTATATCAAGTGAAATGTTGTACCTGCAATTTCCTTGTGATGGTTGACTAGGATTGTTGCTGAAGGCACCATGTGATTCATAGGTTAGTGTCTCATCCAGAGAATCGTTTTTGCTTTCAGATTGTGCAATGGGTACTTCTGTTGATTCTAAAACCCCACCAACAATGCTACTTCTACTTAATCCTGAAGAATGACTTTCCGAACCTTCAAAAGGACCAGAACCCAGTACCTCCTCAAATTTGTCAGCAAATTCAAAATCTGTAGATTGCAAATGAGAAAAACATAAAGGAATGTTAAAAAAGGAAGCAGACACGGATTTTTTTTTTTCTTCCTTTCTATCCAAACACTAGCAGAAGAATATATCTTAATAGTTGTCAATTATCATCAACAGTTCAAGTTAGGCAAGCCGAAAACACACGAATAGTTTCATATTACATCTCTAAGAGATTCAATCAAGGATCTTTTGGGTTTAAAGCAAAAATAACACGGGCTTATCTTGTGCTCACAATCAACGTTTTTTATTGGAAGAATAGCAGCAATGAATCAATTTCGAGCCTTGATCATTTAGTCATAGAGATTACCGTGTAGGAGAAAAAATATATGCAGAGTGTTTCAGTGTCATCCAATCACAAATTACCAGGTATGATAAGTTTGATGACTTTTGGAATAAGTACCTTAAAAAGTCATACCAACATTTGTAACTGAATGACAGAGTAAAACTATTTTACATAATTCATAATATAATGTAATGAACCAATTATTTCAAAAGCATAATTCTTAAGGGGAATACAAAAGAATTGTTGTGTTACATCTAAGAACAGTTAATATTTTACCCAAAAAATATTCTTCACATGCACCCGGGAAACCGTCAGCTCCTTCAAGATCATCGATTTCCACATCATCTAGCAATCCATCAAGGACCTAACAAAATTTAAGATAATGTTCATATCAATAAAACAAGATCATAAGCAATTTAGCACTTAAGTAACTAACTAATAGCGTTATGCAATATGAATTGACGTTAAACAAGGTGATATAAACCTGAGATGACAGATGCAAGAAGTCAAAAAATCAATAACAAGCACCGTAAATATAAAAAATCTATGAATTGCTAGCTTCAATATCACCCCAACAACAACTGAGAGATTGAAGAGAAATACCTCCAGTTCCAAATCATCCTTCCTGTTCAAAGTTGTATGAGAATCCAAGCTACCTGATGAATGTAAACAAACACTACTAGTATGAGATATACGGCCCCAATAAAAAGTTTCAAAGCAAAAGTTGTTACGCCCTGAATATAGGACACTGTCAATGCAGCTTTATCAACCATTAAATTTATTTAATTGAGCCAAGTGGACTAGGAGAAACCTATTACAAATCCAAAAAAAATTCCAATCAATGGTAACATCTCAAATATAAAAAGTTTGGTTTCCTTACAATGCAACATCAATTCTAAGCTTCTAACCAGACTCTGTCAAACAAAATTCAAGTTCTTATACAGTTTGTTTCTCGTTTCATTCTCCATTCTTTCACCACATCATTTTACTTCAATCATTCCATTTTTTCAGGAACAACATGCAAACCCAGAATAATAGCTTCTTACCAGCAGTCAGTGCAAAATGTCATTAAGGATTTCAAGCAATAGTACCAGAAAGAACGGCTTTAATGCATTTTAAGAATAACCACTAATTGATTTAAAACTAAATTCAAATCCAGAGGAAAGATTTTCAGAAACATGGCATTTCCCCATACTCTACTCATTAAAATGGAATATACCATCCTGGGGAGCAAGATTGTTTCTAGGTTCTGCAAGCAAATGCTCAACTTCCATTACTTCATCTTGAAGAGCAGGTACATATGATTCATCCACCTGAACCTAGGGAAAATTAAAACAGAGATACCACAAGTGATACGTTTTAGGCAAACCACATTGCTACTTTGTTTATTTAAATAGTAGAGAGAATTACAAAACACCGAAGTAAATGCATGAACGCATTCACAGAGAAATAGCCTTAAAATTCTTCTGTCAAAATATTAAGCTTGAAAGGACCAAGTATATGTATATGGTAGACCAAGAGAAACTTCCAATCAAAGGTTAAGTTGACTTACACTTACTAAGAAAAATGCAATCTATTCTTCAAAGAAAACAAAGTTGAGTTGTCTGAGGAAACAACCAATCAGTAATAACAAGATAAAAATGATAATACATTTATCACGTTCAACAGTAAGTAGGAAAATGATAAAAATATTTATCACCTTATTACAAACTCTGTTATCCTTTATCAATGTAAAGCTTTGTCATATCTCAATCAACCATTTATTGTCAATTAATCAAGATATTTATGACCGGCACCATAACTAGCTATAAGGTTAAATTCTTTTGATGATATTGAGTTCAACACATCATATGGTAATAAAAGAAAAAACGTTACACTCCTATAGATTTTCTCTGCTAATCATTTTGGATGGAAATATTGTGCTTCATCCTCATATCTTTATTGCTGTTAGAATAGTTTAATTTATCTTCTGATCAACTTTGGAAAAGCTAAATTGTTGTTTTCATTGTCAAAAGAGAAAACCACTACTTGCCACCGTCTATTGTTGTCAGACTCCATCATTATTCATGACAAGCATCTAATTTTATGCACCTCGTTGAACAACAAAGAACACACTATCCACTATCATCGACCAATGTCATTCTCTTCTGCAAACACTGTATTTGGTGCATCTTGTCACAAACAACAAAGAACCCAACAAGCTGCAGAGGCTAAATCTCCCACGTGCCACCTCTTTATGTGTCAAACCAATGTGTTTCTTTCTGGTCACTACAGCGATATCGTGCCTCTTTCATAAGTTTTGTTGGCCTCTCTTGTCCATGTTTCAACCTTAGTTTCTAATTTTGAACTATTGTTTGACGTGCAGCCCTTTAAAAAACCTCTCAGGCCCTCCTGTTTAAACCTCCTACCCTTTTTCAGAATGTCCATAGTACCTACCGCCCCTTTTTTTGAGCTTCTCATGATTACTTAAGAAAATCTTAATGGAAAAAATTACCTCTCTAAGTCCGCATCTGTTTGGGTTACCATCATGATTTGGGCGAGGTAGGAGGTTTTTATTTTATTAATAGATTCTTATGATTTAGAAGATACTGTATCTTATGGTTATTTTATTTTTGGTAGTTATCATAATTTTTGGCTTAGGGATACATGATGTAAAACCTTGGAGGCTATAAGTAAGAAGACAGTTCCAAGGCTTAAGGCCTTGGATTTCCTGGCTTAAAGGACTATTAACTTCGAATCAGATTATTCATTCTCTTTTTTCATTCTCCGGTTTAGAGCCCCAACTCTTGACTAGAATAGATATGAATCTAGAGTATTGTACTATCTTCGTACCAACCCTTCTATGTATTGTTTTAAATCCTCATCTCTTAAACTTTTTTGTGATCACTTGGTCATCCACATTTCTTAAAATTAAAGAAATGGTTCTTGAGCTTAGCAATCATATCCTAGGGTGAGTGACGTCAGCTAGGAAAATATGTTAAATACTCTTTTCCAAAGAGAAATGAAATAAAATGCAACTTTGTTTTTTTCACAAATTCATTTTGGCATTTGAGGTCCATGTGTCATATATTGTGGGTTCCAATACTTTGTTACATTTATAGAAGAATATTGCAAGAGCCATCAAATGTTTTTTTCTAAGATATTCTCATCTCCAAAAAGTGTATCAATGCTATTCTCAGAAAACTAACAGGTACTACATGTCGATGGGTATCACATGTTTTTCCAAATATTCCGTTCTTTCTTTTCTCCCCTATAAGGTGCTAGTTTTGTCCAACAAGTCTTACCTATCCCATTAGTTGAACCATTGTAATTCCCCCCTTATGAATTCAGAATCAAACAACTACTTAAGTTCCTCGCTTACTACAATTCTACCAGAACCATCACCGCCTCCTTTAATCCCTTACCACTACAAAACATAGACCTTGGATTCCATTTATATGTTCTAAGCGTAATACATACACTTTGTATGCTCCAATATGAGGAGGAACGATTGAATAGTTTAATTTATCATCATACCAACTCTAGAAAAGCTAAAAATTTTGCTTCTTGTTGTAACTATCTATCACCTAGAGTTCTAGGTGTAGTCTTTTTATATCTTCCTTTTGTATATCGGATGTAAGACCTCATGAATCAACCGAGGTAATCCTCTCTCATTAGCACTTTCTCATACTTTTATTCTCAAGTGATGTAAAAGGTGAAGCATACTGTGAATGTCTCATTACATTAAACAAAAGAAGATTGTCAAGGACTAATTTGTACCATTTATTTTCTTAAACAAGACAAGCATACCATGTTCATACAAACAATCAGTATTCTAGTGGAATATATGTATAATGTATGAAGATGACTCACTTCCAAATTCAGGATCTATTCAAGCAACATTTGTAGCATTTAAAACTTGAATCGTTTAATGTAGTGGAAACTTTTGTCGTAAAAAGTCTCTACTTATTAAAATACCAGTTAATATACTAGACATTTCTCGACAGTGCCTTACGGGACACAATTTCTAGCACTAAGACCTAACAAATAAAATGAAATTCTCATACAGTATAGCAATTATCATAATACATTGCCTAAACCTGCATTCTATGCAATAAAATATAATTGAATAATTCACACTAAACCCACTGAAACTAGGAATACTAAGTAACTTAACACTAGGAGCGAGGTGTCAAAGTATTTCCAACCATGAAATATAATTACAACAATCACAATCATGATCAGAAATATTTAATTAGGTGCAACAAGTATGAGATAATCAAATACACTAAATAGATACATTTTTAGATGCTGCAAAATTCAGAAAAATGCAAATGGAGAAATATGATAGGTTGAACTCAATATTTGTGATTAAAACATGACCAGAATCCTTACTCTTTGGCATTTCCTATTGGAACACTTCCGCAAATAATCTTCACAATCCATCTCATGTTCTGTTGAATAGCATCCTACAATTTCAACATACATAAGATTAATCATTTTATTCTCATTTATATCCAGATATATAAATATATTTACACACACATTCTTATGAAGAGAAGAACAAAAGCATATATAATATAACATTTATGTGTGTGACTTGTGTAATACGCACCGAAGTACTTGGGCAAGTCACCATCAAAAAAGAGATATTAAAGAGGGAGAACCAAACATTTAAATATTTCACCAAACAATCCATACTACTCGATGTAAAACTTGAGCACCTCATGCTGCCCACATCTCTATCAGTGTACATTGTCACAAACGCAAGATCTTCACTCGTAAAAATATATATACATATATTGAAAAGACAAATTTCAGGTACAGTAGCATAGGTGCTTTTAGCATTGTTCTGCAATAAAAATTGAAGTTTTACCTCAGTAAATTGTAAAATAAAGGTCAGTACACGTTAACATGATAAAACTAGTTTTTAATTGGAAAAATAACACTAAAAGCACCAATCATCCTACATCTACGTTTTTCCCATGTTGAAATTGTAAGACTACAACATGGAAAGAACAACCACTATGTTAACACTGCAACTATTTATGTAAACATAAATAAAAAGAAAAATGAAAAATAATATTCATCAATCAGTATGACTGTTTGGATGCATGTGTAGGTTGAAAGTAAGAAATCATTTGTCTCTTGGGAGACAATACATTATTTATGTTAATTTCATATACAATGCATTTACGCAAAAAAATATTACGCATAAGCAATGTTGTGAACTCATTCATTCCAAACAAAAGTGCCTATGACCAAAAGGATATACATATATGCCAAACCAAACAAAAAGTTCATCTCTTTCCATCACTAATAATTCCCAAAAGTCCTGCGTTGATTGTCCATTAACAACTTCCATACCTCAGATTATTCATCATTGTTCTTCTATCAGTATATAACAAATAAAAAAACAATGGATTTCAAACACATGATTGTCAAAATTTAAAATAAATTCTTGCACAAGGCGGACAAAAGAAAACAAGTGGGAGGCCGTATGTCTCTCTTAAGAGAGAAACAGAACAAATAAAATGAGATTACATAGCCCTCTCATCGTGTGTGTGTGTGTGTACATATATATATATATATATATATATATATATATATATATCCTTTAGAGAACTAAAAGGCCAAGAACATACAGAGGCTACAAAAACACTCCCACTGATACAAAGCTCATTGAAAATCCATACATTTCTAAATTCACAAGATCCAAACCACAGCCAGAAAACCATAACCACACCAACCACAAAATATTCCCTCTCTTAGTCCAATCATAACTTTCTTTACCTTCAAACCACACAATCACACACACTCAACCACAGTAACCAAAATTACGACCACCACTGCTGCTCATACTAAATTACATAAATACCAGTGAACAATTATATTTAATAAAATATAGACAAAAAAAAAATCCCTAAAGGTCGTCAGACGAGGTAACAATTTGAAAAGTAATCCTAACACAGATAGTTAATAACTATGAAGACAATTTATATCGTCGTGAAGCTGTCAATTAACAGCAGTATGTAAAGCAGAGATTAAAACACACTATAACTATTTAAGTCTTTTACAATTAAATAATAAAAAGCAAGAATATAGCAGTCTCCATTAATAGCTATAGAAAACGCAATCCAACTATTTCGCCCGTAATTTTCTGCTTCATATTTTATCGGAAAAATCGAGCTACTTAAGACAACAAGTGTCATCGAGAAATTAGAAACGAAGAAATGAACTATGCAAATCGAAAACCCCAACCTCGCTCATTCATCGGCCAAAGCAATCCCGAACTAGCCTATCCCTAACCTTGGCAATCAGAGAGTGAAAACAGAATTAAATTAAAATAAGAAGAAAAAAAACGAACACAGAAAACACTAAGATCTAATCCACAGAAGAAAGCAGAGAGAAAAGTAGCAAGAACTATGTCGAAGATCGAACCTCGAAGTGTTGAATTGAAGAGAGAGAGACAGAGGGTGAGAGTTAGAGAGAAATTCGAGCGAATGTTCGAAACCGTAAAAAGCTAAAACCGCCAAAAAGCGACACGAAACGGAGTGATGGGAGGTGCGCTGTTTTTATTCGACGGCATCCCAAGTTTTTTCTTTTTCTTAATTTTTTATTTTATTTTTTCCGACGCTGGTTGTCATCCAAATTGTGCGTTTCGAGTTTGCTGAGACCGGACACGTGTGCCACAGTCACTGGTTCTGTTTGTGGTCGCTTTCTTACTCCTGACGCTGTCACATCTTAACGCTGTCATAAAAATCCGTTACTCTCCCACTTGCTTTTGCTGTTTGCTTTACCATAGCGACTACCACGACGTCGTTTTGTTCCGTTCGTCCATCACTCGAAGCTACTACTCAACTCAGCTCACTCATCCATCCATCGCGTTTTTCTCGTGTGATTCTGTATTAGCTGTACATGTTTTTTTTTTTAATTTAAAATTTTTATTTTCATTGCCGGTTTTTCTAGCACATGACGTTATTTTAGTAAAAATAAAAACGAGTTTGTGCTAAACATTTTATTTTATATTTCAAAATTATTTGTAAGTTTCTAACATAATTGAAAGAGATTTGAATATTCATTTACTTACATGTAATTATGTCATCTAAGTACAAATTATTGTTAATTTGATTTTTAAAATATTATTATACATATTATAAAGAATATCTTTTATTAAATTCTAGTAGAAATACAGGAGTTTATGTGTGTCTTGATAACAACTCAAATTAGACGTCTACATATATTATGTAAAAATTTCTCACAACTTCTCATTAGCTTATATTTTATGTGACTTAGATCATCTGAAACAATAAAATTTTTATTCTAACATATGTGCCAATAATTAATACACAAATCAAAAATAATTTACATATCTTCTGAGTATTAAAAATTTAAGTATGAATTAAAGTCTCACATTGAGTAAAAATGAAAAAATTGAATGATATATAAGAAAAACAGGATCCATAAGCATAAAGCTTTAAGATTTTATCTTAGAAATGGTATTAGGTTTCTTATATGAGCAACTTGTACATAAGAGATAGTTAATACCTTTAGTGTTTCCAAGTAAAAAAAATTCTATCCGTGGTATCAAATTCAGATTTGACTTAGTGCTCAACTTAGGGAGTGGTGATAAGACCCAATGGAGGTTAGAATTAGTGAAAGTGTGTTAAGATAAACAGATGGGACAAATGTTCTATAGTGGTAGAGACCAATGATAAAAATTCAACTCACTTTTGGGGAAGACAAGTATGAGTTGAAAGTGGTATTAAATATCTTATATGAGCAATTCGTACCTCAAACGTGGTTAATATGTATAGTGTTTCCCAATAAAAAAATTCCAATATCCAAATATGTGATCACAATTCATACAAGTCATATCGTTCTCAATAAGTGGTTAATCTCTATGGTTTTTCCCAATTAAAAATTCCAACACACAAATATGTGATTACAAATTCATACAAGTCCTATTGTTCTCAATAAATGGTTAATCTCTATGGTTTTTCTTAATAAAAAATTCCAACACACATATGTGATTACAAATTCATACAAGTCATGTCATTCTCAATAGGTAGTCATGTTTCCAAAAATAAAATCCAACACCCAAATATGTAATCACAATTCATGCAATCCTATCATTCCCAATTAATCATTTCCATACAACAAAATCACAAATCAATTAAAAGAGAAAAAAGAAGTTTCAATTCTTTTAGATTGAAAAAAAAAACATTTCATTTGAGCAAGAAGAGGGTCATGAGGCAAGTCTAGATCTCCATTCTATTTTTGCTTGAGCGAAAATCCACTACTTTAGCAAAAATATCATACATAACTTCATCTAGTAGAAGAAATATATTTTAAAAGTTTCATCCAAAATCAGTTTAGCAAATATAACTCTCAAACACGCTTTAATTGATAAGTATAAATTTAAAATATTTGAAAGGTCATTCTTCATTTACTTTGATTCAATAATAATTCAACTCATAAACTAAAATTATAGGAAACTAATTATACTTCATCAAAATTATATTCACAACCCAGTTTAATAAATTTTATACCATAACACACTAAACCAATTTCTTACTAAGAGTATTCAATTCAAAAACTCTAAAATAATAATTTCACTACACCATTGTATATATTACGCAATACTTACATGACAACAACTCAAAAACCATTCCTTAAAATAAGAATAAACCACACTTTTTTATTGATGGTTATATATTGAGTTTATTTGCCTTTAATTCAATAGTGTATAGTTGTTTCCATTTCTTTTAAGAAATATGTTAGAAAATGTAAAAAATTATAGGCAACAATTATTAAAATGTGATAGCTTATATCAAACTTTAAAATTTGTGGGTAGTGTAGACCACGTATTTAACAGTGTGAGCAATTTAGACCGTGTATTTAAAAGTGTGATTAGTTTAACTTTAAATATTTAAAATTACCACCATGTGAGCCAATAATAATTAAATTGTTGCAAGGTGCATCAATGATATCGTGACGAAGATCAAATGGACCAAGTCACAATCAAATTATGACGCTTAGACGGTTATATTTCTAACGATTAGCTATAACTTTTATTAGCTATAACTTTTATTAGCTATGGCTTTTGGCTTTGTGATAAGCACTAAATCTAACAATTAGTATTACACTTAATGTCACGAGTTCAATTCTCTCTAGAATAATCGTTAGATATTAATAAGTGATGATTAACTATTTTAAAGAAATTTATTTAAAAAGTGATTTATTAATTATTTATATTAAAAGACTTATTTTATTTTAAAAAAAATTTCTAAGAAATAAAAGATTTGTGAATAATTATTAAGAGGACATTAAACAAACTTTCAACAAGATATATAAAGCAGTTACTATAATATAAGTGGATTGAATACGATGATTATTCCTTAAACATATCTATTAAAAAGATATAAGATTTATTATGTGTATGATTTTGATTATACAAAACAGATTTAAAAAGACTTTCCAAGAAACAAAAACAAAAAGGTAGTAAAAGATATATTTGATGTCTTGTGGTTATTAGAAGGATCATATAAAATCTTTTAAGAGTATCTAGGGTTTTAAGGGTGCGAATGAATCCTATAAATATACAAACGAAACCAGTGAGTGAGTGTTATGCTTGCCGAGAAAGAACGTTATTAGATTGAAGGAAAAATGAGAGTAAGATTCAAACATAAGGAGAAACTTTGAAGGTTTACATACTAAATCCAATTAGGGAAGTTAATATTTTATGATTGTGAGATGATTATCAATATGCATTGTCATGTTTTGTGTTAATGAATTGATGATATGTTTGAGCATGTCTCCATGAATGCTGACGAGTGTAAGCATGTCTCCATGAGTGCTCTTAGATGTCTAAGTGTGATTAGACGAGTGTGACTATGTCCCAATGAGTGCTCCTTACCATTTAAGCAAGTCCCTATGACCTGCTACGGTTTGAGTAGGTCCACATGACCTCTTCGAGTTGGACAGGTCCCCATGACTACTACAATTTAAGCAAATCCCCATTATTGCTACGGTTTGGACAATTCCACATGACTACTACGGTTTGAACATGTCTCCATGATTGCTACTACGAGTTGGCCAGGTCCTCATGATTGCTACGGTTTGGGCATGTTGCCCTACTACTACTAGTTGGGCAAGTATTCATGCTTTCTACTAAATGATGTGTTCTGATATATTGGATATTGATAATTCTTTGATTGCAATCTATGTTAAATTATCTTACCCTTCAATTTGTGGTTGTAGTTTCTATTTGTGATGATCGTGTGCGTAACATGAGAATATATGATAAAATAAGATGCACGATATTATTGAGGAGTTGAGTGTGGGATAAAAGTGGACTAGATGTTCGTGTTTTTATAGGCTTTTCAAATATTTTTCTTTCATTTATGTAAGAATAAGGATGTACGTGATGATTATTTATCTTTAAACAAATTTAAAAGTTAATTAATTTTCTTGAAGGATATTTTTTTTTTTTGCCAATTCACATTATACATATTCTAAGTCCTTTTTAGTATTATTGCTTTGTATGTTTATAGATTGTTTAAAATATATTAAGCAATTAACATTTTCAAATAGTATACTTTTTTTCCTTTTGAACCTGTTTACTTTAGTTTTTACCCAACCAACCATCTTAGTTATTAGTGTAAACTTATGCAGACAGTATGATTTATTAATAAAATTATTCAGCTTTCTTTTGATAGTATATGGTTAGAACAACTTCGAAATAATTCTAGACATTCCCATTAAAAAAGTATTCTTTTCAAATGTGTTTATTGGTTTTGACATGGATCTTAAAGAGTTTTTTTTACAAATCTATGTTTATTGATTGATTATGGTAGATTTGTGGGAGCTTACTAGCTCTTTTTCAAACTTCAATCCATGTAATTTCATATTGCTTCTAGCTTCTAGGTTTTCATAAAATTTATTGTAATGCTTTGGTATAGCAGTGTTAACTATGCTTAGGTAGTAATTGGCAGTGAAGTAAATTGATTGTCACTTTCCTTGTTGATGGAAAAGTGGCTTGCTTGAATGCCAAATGATGGAAGAGGACCAATGCACTCTTCACTGAATTACAAAATGGACACCAATGATGGAATATGACCCAAATGATGGAAGAAGTTTTGGTGCCAAACGGTGGAAACCCACTTCACAAAGTTGAAGAAAACTCCATGTATGATGCGTCTGGATGCAGAAGCTTGAATGAGAATGCATTTGGAGAGTGGTTTAGATGTGTGTCTTGAAAAATGTTAGGCCAACCCTCAAGGAAAAGGTCTAGGAGAAGTCAAGTAGACAATCTATCATAATGAACTTAGAACAAAGGAGAGATACAAATTTGGCCTAAATTCTCTTTATTATTTCTAACTTGATTTACAAAGCTTGAGTCACTCTTATCTATAGGATTTAGGAGTGAACCCAAGTCTCAAAAAGATATAAAGAACCTTGAAACCAACAAACTCTAGAACTTTTGATACGATCCTATCCAGGAAAGAGTATGGTCGTTTCTGAATTTGAATCCTCAAGAGGCACGACACGAATAAATCAGAGAAGAACGCGGAATAAGACAGAGATGGAGGACGCCACAATCTAGCAAATTGATAAGTCGAGTGAAGATTCGCCACAAAGATGTTAATCTTTGATAAGAACCAGAGGCCTAAGCCAAGAACAAAGAGAACCCTCTCTTTAATGAAAATCAAATTCAATATATGACTAAAAGTGTCTGCAATAGTTTTTGGTACCTCTATATATAAGTACATGAGTTTAAAAAAACCTAAGAACCCTACAAGAAGGCCTAAACCACAACATAAACTACTTTATAAAAGAAAGCCCAAAGCCTAAAAACATAACTTATTTCCTAAAAGAAAACCCAAAGTTTAAAAATATAAATTAATTTCCTAACAATTATCCTTCAAGAGTGCTCCAAGCCATGATTTTCATATCCTTTGAATTCCCACTTGTAGTTGCTTGTAGTATCAAGAGTCTTGAATAGATGTGATTTTCCAATCTCTTGCTCATTGCCCTTGTCATAGGTCCTTTGAATTATAAATGTTCATCTTTAAGTTCTTCTTGTATGGAATCTTGGGATAGTGCTCTATCATTCCCTCCTTCTTGAAGAGAATTTGTCCTCAATTTGTCTCACTTGAAGATTCTTTATCATTCTCTCCTATTTGGAGAGAATTCGATCCGAATTCTAGAAGGTCCTATGCACAAACACAAACATAAATCAAAGACACAAATCGAAAATAAAATAATAGAAATTCTACTAAAATGAGATTTGGATCCTGAAAGAGGTCAATCTCTTATTATAAAAGATTCGGAGTTTGACCTCCAGGGTCAAATACCCACCTGCACCAATCATCAAACAATTTTAAATTAAAGATAAAATGCTCAAAGAAAAGAAAAGGAATATTGCTCAAACAAACAACCCAATTATAGGTATGACTTTGATCACCCATAGGTTTGTTAGAAATGGGTAAACAAGCTAACTCATGAGCGTATATTTCTAAGCTTGTGTCTTTTTTTATCATCATTTCGTCTTCCCAGTGTTGATCTCCTTGTTGCTTGATGAATAACTCTTCCCTAAATATCCTTTCGTCTTTCCATTGTTGATGCCATTGCTTTTTGATGAATAAATCGTCCATAGGCAATAAAACAATAAGAGGAAAGTTAGTACATTTTTTCATTGACAATTCATAATGCTCTCTTATTTCTTTTTCTTTTTCTCTCTTTTCTTCCTTCTCTCTTTTTCTACTCTCTTCTTTCTTTACTTTTTCTCGCTCTTCTTTCTCTTTTCTCTCTCCTTCTTCTTTCTCCTCTCTCTCGCTCTTTTCTTTCTCTTCTTTTTCTCTCTTTTCTTTCTCGTCTCTTTCTCCCTTTTCCTTTGCTTCATTTTCTATAAGTGTTTTCTTCTCATGGGCTCTTTTTAGCTTTCGCTCTTGCCTTCTTTTCAATACATCTAATTTTTCCACTGTCCTTTCTTCCTCCTCTCTCAAGTATGAAATGTAGTTCTTGAGGTCTTCATGAGTCATGGGATTTGCATCCCCATTAGGACATTGATGAGTTTCATGCCCATAGCCTTCACATTTGGAACATCTTAGTGTACTTGTCTTTGGCAATGATTTTCTATCAGGATTGTGCTTCCGTTTAATATTAGCAATCTTGCCAATTAGCTTTATAATTCTGGATTCCAAGGCATTAATGTCTGCTACCAAGACCTCATAAACACTAGGTGTATCTTTACGTGTCACCCTCTTGGTACGTTCAAGTCCTTGAACCAAATGATCTTGGTTAGGAGAAGGATAATTTAAACCATATGTTAAACCAGTTCCAGAAGGATGCCTCTGTGGAAACATGTTTCATTACTC
>Ga0214543_1000392_pt1 | contig 71186 bp, 32 predicted proteins | sample CNSS2metaG_FD_160094 | JGI IMG/M metagenome (GOLD analysis project Ga0214543, IMG submission 160094) | Root nodule microbial communities from cowpea collected in UCLA plant growth center, Los Angeles, California, USA - CNSS2 | ecosystem: Host-associated > Plants > Roots > Nodule | place: USA... | reverse complement strand
GAAAAAATATATATATATATATATATATATATATATATATATATATATATATATATATATTTATATTTTTTTATTTTTATATTTTTTTAATTTTTTTTTTAATTTTTATTAAATTTTTAATAAATTATATAAAAATAATTTAAATTTAAAAATATAAAAAATTATAACTGAAAAAATTTTAAAAATTTGATTAAAATTAAATATTTAAATTTTAAACAAAATTAAAAAATTTAAATAAAATATAAAATAATATACATGAAATATATAAATAAAATATTTATAATAATATCAATAAAATAAGTAAAAGTAAAAATAAAATTCAAAAATGATTTAAATTATAATAATAAAACTTTATAAAATATATATGTTTTATAATTTTTAGTACCGGAAGTCGACTTCCGTTTGTATATATATACGGAAGTGTGACTTCCGTTTTATATATATATATATATATATATATATATATATATATTTCATTTTTAAATTATTTAAAGTTTTATTATTTGAATTTAAATTATTTTTTAATTTTGTTTTTTAATTTTTTATTTAGTAATTTTATTATTTATTATTTTTTTATTTTTTAAAGTAATCTTTTTTAAATTTAAATATTTTATAATTTTGTATACGTATTTTAAAAAATTAAATAAAATAAAATATATATTTTTTTATATACGGAAGTCGACTTCCGTAATTTTTGTTGACTTCCGGAAGTCGACTTCCGGTGATGATTTTTGATTTCCGGAAGTCGATTTCCGGTGATGATTTTTGACTTCCAGAAGTCGACTTTCGGTGATGATTTTTACTTTCGAAAGTCGACTTTCGGTGATGATTTTTGATTTCCGGAAGTCATATATTTTGACTTCCGGAAGTCGACATCCGAAAGTATTTTTGGGGGTGTGATGTCCGTGCATTTCTTTAAATGGTCAAAGTGTATTTTGGGAATTTAAAGATTTTTTGGAGGTGCAGAAGAAATGCTTGGTGGTGTAGGAAGAAAGACCCTTATGGTCAAATAAGAACTGGATCTAAACATAATGCCCTAAGCCCAAGCCCAGATATGAGCAATCTAAAAATACTCCATTCGTTCATAAATACATGTACGAAAAATTAATTTTAAATTTTTATTTTATTTTCAGTCAACACTAATTCTAATTTGTATGTTTTAAAATTGATAACTTTATTCCTAATAATTTTTGTAGTAGATGATTTCATTTCTCATCCTAATATTCAAAGTTGCATAAAGAGAGCCAAAGCTCATTAAGTATAAAAAAAAATGAGAATTAAAATTACTCTATATATTTACGAAACCTTTTAGCTAATTCACGTACCTTAAAATATGATTGATTTATTTAAGGACATTTAAAAATTCATTTCATTTTTTTAATACTATCCTTATTATTTTTAAATTATTAATATATCTTTATTTAGTTCTTTCTCATTTAATTAATTAATGTTTGAAGAGAGAATAATGATTATATAGTTCGTAATTACCCATCTTCTCTGATCCTTACAAAAGTGAGAAAATTTTTATCAATCAACTAATTAAGAATGTTTTAGAGAAAAATAATTAGTGCACGAAATAATTAGAAAATAGTCTAGTAAGAAAGGACAGACAAATATATAAAAATTATCTTATGCATGGAAATGAAGATTTTTTTTTTTTAATTGTAGAAATTAAAATCGTTCTAAATAAGATGATATTAGACATCTTAAAATCAATTCACTTAAAATATATTTTAACCATATACCAGGACTTAAGCACCTACAATATAAACTCCTTTCAACACATTTTCATTTATTTTCCACTAGATAACTGTCTGAAACAAAACTTATTCTTTGCGACCACTTCATTCTTCCTTTTCACCAAGAAGGAATAGGGAGAAAGACGATAAGTTCCGATAACTAATTTGTTTAGCAAAATTAATTGATTAAACGGTTAAACTAATCAATAATATTCTTTTGTGTAGGTTAAGGTTTTGTCGTACAGATTAAGAGTAATCTTAATAAAAATAAAAATATATTACATTTTCAAACAATTTTATTAAAATAATTTTATATTTCCTTAATAAATTTGTATATTGAAAAGAGATTAATTAATTTGAGAATAAAGTAGGAACAAAATAATCAATGCTTACTTGAAAACTAAAGTAAAGACCGCTATAAATTTTCCTGCACGTCCTTTATTTATTTTCTTCGTTACGGAACAGAACAAAAAACATTTCTGCTCATTTTTCTTTCACACTATATTTTCGTTTATTATTTTCATATCCAACTTTTGCAAAAACGACCGTTTGACAACTATTTTTAATAATAAATATATTAAATTAAGATATTTAATTAAAATGCAAATTAAATTATTGAATAAAAAGTTAATATGAAAGATACCAGGACTCCCTTTTAAACGAACGTACTAGTGTACTTTCACCCATGCTAGATACAGATTAATTTGAAATAAAATTCATTAAGACTATTACAATTAATTTCATTTAAAAATAAAATAAAATATTTATGGTGGCTCAGTCAACCCTATAGTTGTATCTGTGTTGAAACCACCATGACTACCTTATAGACTTACGCACGTTAAAACGCGTGTTTCTCGTACTAAATTATCGGAACAAATCTTATATCTGTGTTGTGAAAGTTAACTTAGAGTTCAAGTCACCCAATAATCATAACATGGATCATTAGCTCAAATGGGAAAAAGTCATGGCATAACAAAAATTAAGACAACAGTGTTTTATCAAAAGAAAACCCAAAATCCGAATGGAACAATAGTTTAATAGAAAAAGTCACAAAGGAACTTGTACATCAAAAGCCTTCAACTTCAACATCAGCACTCGGAAGCAAAATTAACGAAATAAGGCAATGCAGGTAGACTTGGTAGCACACAACATAAAAATGACAGCAGCACATACTTAACAACTTATTACACCTGCATTGTTTTCAAATCATAAAATCCAAAAGTCACGGTTCATGAGTATATCCATATATTTATGTGTAGTGTTGTAGATCTCTTCAGAAATTCAATCAGTTCACCCTTCTGCAGTTCTTCCTTATTTCTCCGGTGGAGCCGGTGAGGGGACTGATGTCTCCCATCTTGATCATAGCAGCGGAGAAATCAGTGAAAAAGGAGGCTGGGTTGGTGCTGTAGGTTTGCACAGTGGAGTCAGTGGAACCACCATTAAAGAGTTGTTGATCGGAATGGAGAAGACCCTTCTTCTGAATGAGGTTCTTGAAGTAGTGATTGTCAAAGAAAGTAGGAGTGGCAAAATCAAGGGGTGCTAAGCTGTTGTCCCCTGATCCTGAGTTTCGAGGGCATGTAGATTGTCTCATGTGGGCAAAGGAGCTATCTATGTTGGTTTCGTTGTAGATGCGAGCTCTAAAGGTTGTGCACCTTGCTAGTCCAATTGTATGACCCCCTAGAACATGAATGAATTCAGTACGTGATTGATGCAGAGGTAACAAGTTATAAAGTACTGAGGTTACACGTATGTTTGAGAAATGTTACAAACAGTTTCTAAAACACCATTTTATTAATGTTTAATGATGTTTAAGATGTTTGAATGAGTGTGTGAGAAAGAAAGTGTATGTGAAATTTTAGTACCAGATAGTGCGACCAAGTCCTTGGAGGAAAGTCCAAGAGAGTTGAATCTGGAGATGAGTTGGTTGAGGTTTGAAGTGGGTCGTGGGATGCCATTGTTGGCAGCAGATTGGCTTGCTGTTCTGGAGTCTCTTCTTCCAAGTTTCACGTTCCAAGTTGGGCCACCAAGCTGAGATCAAATTCAACAGAATATTCAATTCACTTGTACTGACATGTGTTTGTGATGTGTGTTAGTATGATGCAAGCTGAAAGCTTAAGAAGATTTCATAGTCATCAAAATAATCCTTATCTTAATTCTTCAGTATACAAAAATGAGAGTATCTTAAGTAGATCTAATACCGATTTAGTTTTTATGGGCCCATTCAGAAAATTGAATCATCGCTCAAACTATACGTTAAACATGATTGAAATGGGAGGGAGAGAAAGAAAACATGAATTTTCTTGAGACAGTTTTCTTTGTTTAGATTAGGTTGAGAGTGGAAGAAAAAGAAAAGGCAAAAAATGAAAATGACAGTAGTTTCTTTTCTCCAAATCAAATGAATGAAACATTAAGACACGTTTGTCAAGGTTAGTGAATAGGTCTTTTTCAAGGACACTTGACCTTATATATGTTACATAAAATAAGGGATATTTTAAACATTTTTATATAGATGATCTTTTTTCACTTACTTTTGAAAACGTTATTGCCAATATGATTAAATTATGATATGACAGGCATTAGAGTAATTGCTTACGATTTGAACAGAATCTCTGGCAGCAATGGCAAGGATATCGGCACAGGAAACAACACCGGGGCACACTTTTTCCACAGCTGATTTGATTTTGTCGATCACTTCAAATCCACGAGCAGAGTTCTTGTTAGGACCTGCGTTCTTCTCTCCGGTGAAGCTTGATGTATCATCCAGTAGAATCGACCCATCACACCCCTGCACCATTTATTATTCATTCAATACTCAGCAAACATATACAGTGTTCATTTATATACGTTGCTAGTTTCAAAATTGTTTGCATAGTCAACCAGTTACAATTATTGTCGGTATGATTTTCAAAGTATAGTAATAATCAAAAGTAAATTTATCCTATACAGTGATTTGTAGTTGAACAACAAACTAGCAGTGAATAGAATTGCATGCTAAAAAATGCAACTTTTTGCTGATAAAGAAAAAAGAAGAAGAGTATTTAAGTAACAGATGTTAAGAAATTACATTGACAAAGCAATCGTGGAAGAACAAACGTAGGAGAGAAGCACCCATGCGGGTCTCCTTTGATATGGCTGATTCCACTTCGCATTTCACAGTGTCAAGGAGTTTTGGGCAAGAACTAGAGTAGAAATTTGTGTAAAGTGTTGCATTGGCACTTCCAAACACAAGGATCAAAAGTGTGATCAAACCGATGATAAAGGTAGAAGAAGAAGACGAAGCCATTTCTGAAACCCTAGAAGAGTAAGTAAGTAAGTAATAGTTTGGTGTGTGAGTGAGTGTGTTTTCCAAGTGCATATGTCACATCTTTTTATAGGCACTGGAAATGCGAGGTTAAATCTCAAGGTGCTTTGTCTCTTTGGCGTTACCTAACCTAACACGCAGAACTATAGCTAAGTTGTCAATGCATGGAGTGTTTACTTGGCTTGTATTTTGATTAATCAATTCATAACAACGATGTGAACCTGCTTCGTTTTTCTTTTGATCCAATGACTTCTGGTGCCGGCTTGCATTGATTTGTCAAAGTGTTGGCAAAGTAGTTAGCAAGCTTTTTTTTAGGGTCCCCTATTATATCATATCATATAACCCACGATTTCATAGATTATCATGCAATTCATACAACTCCACAGAATTGAAAAGATTCCAGAATGCACCGTTTCATTGTAATATAAGAAAAACTTGTTTTGAATTATGTGAAGGCTACGAAATTTGTAGTATATACTCTTATCGGTTTAATCATGTAAATGTACATCAGTTCATACTTTATCAAAGGTCAAAGAAAGAATATTGAATTCGATTTATGTATTGATACTACAGGGATTAATCTTTAATCATTCTCTGTTAAGGAAAACTGGAACAATAAATGTGACCATGATCTCCTTTTTGAAAATTGGAGTTTTCATGCTCTAAAAACTGCATAATTAATTAGAAACAAGTTTTTTTTTTTTTCATTTTTATAGTAATTAATATCTATGAACTTCCTCTGTGGGTATTGAAATTTCGTCAAACAGTTAAGTATTATAGTTATAATTTATTCTGAATATATCAATGTTAATCCATCAATTATGAAATGTTTGTGTAAATTGGACGGCAACAAAATAAAATTTTGCTAGAAAAATATCATAATTATGTGAATATTTTTGTGGTCATGCAATGAACATTAAGCGTCTTCATCACGTTGTTTTTTCAGCATTTTTTCCACAAATTTGTGGTCCCTAACTTATCCTAGGAGAGACTAAAAATATTCTTGTGTGAATCACATCATAGATACATTATTGGTGAAGTAATTGTGAAAGGAAATAAATGTAAGGAGATCAATTTAATTTGTGGTGGTAACAATGATTATTATATCACAAAAGTATCTTACAAAATTGATGGATTGTATCAAACTTCGATTAGGTATAGACTTTGTTTGGCAATGGTGTATAAACTCTTTACAAGTAAGCAATTGTTTTACTTTTATTGTGCCGTTGATCGTGTCTTTTTAAAATTCATTTTGTTAAAATTAATTTTAAAGTGAAGTGATTGTTCTTGATTTCTTTTATTCTGAAAGAAAGTTTGGATAGGGAAAATGTCTTAGTTTTCTCCAAAGAAAAAATGTCTTAGTTTTCTCCAAAGAACATTTATTTTCATGTATTGTTTATGTTTTCTACAAAATTATTTTCCTTAAAAAAAAGTGAGAATTTGACTTACATGATATGGGAGAAGTATTTTAATGATATGAAAGCACGAAAAAGAATCTTATTAGCACATGCGCCTAGTGCACCTATATAAAGTTTGGAAGCATTTTTATTATTAACAACATTTTCTTTGACTTCACGATATTTTATCAAATTAACTTTCATATTTTAAGAAAAATCAAAACAATATTTAGAAACAAAAATCAATTTCTGCTCAGCTATTATTTTTTTCTCTTGGTCTTCTTAATTATGTTTTGTTTATTTGTTTATCTTTATTTTAATTAATTTAAATGTGAATGTCTATTAAATGTAATAAGTGAAAAATGTATATAAAGGAGAGTATATGATTAAGGTGCGTTGAGAACATAATAATTTCTAAAAAAAAAATTACTAAGTTTAGATGTTTAGGTAACGAGAGTGGAATGAAGTTTTTATGACATAATTTGTAGTATAAGAAAAAAAAATTGTGTCTGATAATAAAGATTTATTTATGTGAGTGGAGAATATATTTGTTCCTATTATATAATTTTATATATATATATATATATATATATATATATATATATATAATGAAATATTAGGTGGTGGCCAATCTTCAACAAATTGTTTTTGAGGGACAAATACATAAAATTTAGGTTAAATTACTTTTTTTATCCTTGTATTTGTTAAGTAATGTTATTTTAATCCTCAAGTTTTTGTCCGTCTCAATTTTGTCATTGTTTTTTTTTTAAATGACTCAATTTGGTTTTTAGCTTTAGTTTAACCAAACGGTGTTAAAGGTAATGTTATGTGTCAATTTCTAATTTTTTGAATTTTTTTTGAATTTTTTTGAATTTATATTAATCTTTTTAAATTTTTATTTTTTATACATGTTATTTTACAATTGTGCCACGTGTCAAAATTATTCAATTTAGTTTTTATATTTGTTTTTAATTTCAATTTAGTCCAACTTTTTGTAAAAATGAAACAATGTTATACCTTCTTAAATTGAGACTCAATTTACTTTTTATATAAATCTTATAGTGATATTTTTATGAAATATTTTTAAATTTCTAGAAATATTACTAAAAGAGTAATTTAACCCAAAATTTAATCAAAATTAAAGAAACTTATTTTATTTATATATCATTTTTTTTTGTAAAAAAGATGGATTCACATACATGTTCCGTTTATATTAGGATGTCTCAACCCTACAATATATCAACACAAATATAGAAAATAAAAATTTGAAACCTATGAATATTATATCTCGTTTTCAATGTACAAATTTCACAAAAAAGAAAAATTATATATACAATATTTTATGTAAATATTAAAACGTGACACTCCTTATATTATCTATAATTCCTTAAACCAGTAAATGGAGTGTAGTTAACTATCAATTTAATTGAAAAAAAAAAAAAAATACCTGCCCTATACTAGATTAATTCAACCGGCAAAGGCTTGTAGCTTCTAACTTAAGTCTATATTTCGTTGAAACAATGCTATTGCTCATGGTCTAAAGAGAGAGACATTATACGAGAAGAATACATAAACAAATCAAATGCTTTTACGTTAACTTTTAGTTGCCCCTAAAGAAAAAAAAAATATTATTTTGAGGGAGTCTTTATAAAAGTAGTTCAGATGAAAGAAAATGCAGAATCCAACAAAACTAAGAAGGAATATGATTGGAATGAGTAAATTTGAATTATTAAGTTATGACTTTTGTTGTTTTGTACCTTTTTTATATCACCATCGCAAATAGTAGACTTCCATGAACATGGTCAACGTTCTCTCATACTGTGCCTCTTCCAAATTAAATAACCTTTCGTCCTTTGGAAATTTAGAAACTTTAGGTTTAGAATTATGTTCATTTTGATCATCGTGTTAGGTTAATATTACTTGTGTATATATTATAGAAAGTGAAAGAAAAGGTACTTATTTTGGATTATTTGAAGTTTGATGGAGTGTAACGAATCTTCCACAGCTTAACCCTTTTATTGAGTAAGAGAATCAAACCTTGTTATAATATAATTCCATTGCTAAAGCTTAACTAATACCATTTACTATTAATAAAGTTCAATGTTCAAAACATTCACATAACTGCACCTGCTAGCCACGAGGCTACAAACTTGTTTTAAATATGAATTAATTATATTTAAGTTCGTTGTTAACCTTGAGTGGTAATTGCAATTAAATACCAACCACAAAAATTCATAGTGAACTAATTTTTATGTAATTTTTAAATATTCATCACTCCCAAATTTAATTTGTTAATTAATATTTATTTGAAAAGGATGCTTATTTTTACCTACCTGTCTGGTGAAGATGATAGGATCTGGACTTTTTGATTGTGTTCACATTATTTTTGTTTCAATTGTCAAAGTTCAGACAATGATCCATTGGATAAGATCATGGGGAGAAAAGATAGTCGAAAATTGAACTATTTGATTAATTTTTCCCTTTTTATATATAAATTTATATATGAACTGGCTAATTTGGAATTAAATTCTTTAATCTCTTGCACTGCTTTCTTTATGCTTTATCTTACTGATTCAAGTGGTATATATATAATATAGATTATGATTACCAGCTTAAAATGACCTCATTGTCAATAATAACAATTAATTAATTTCACTTACAGCTGGAGATTTACTGAATATCAATCAATCTACTGAAATTATTCAAATCATTAATAGAATATTTGAGTTTGATTTCAGTAATCAGCACCAAGTCTTTTTTTTATTTTTTTTTTTACTTTTCTTGATGAACCCTACTTTTTGACTTTGGTAATTACAATTATTTATTCATAAGTATTATACCAATATAGTTTAAGTAAATTGTTATGTATATGGCTTAGTAACCTTTAATTAAATAAATCTACTGTTGAATTATACTAATCTAGAACTATTTTATACATTATTCGAATACATGATGTAATATATATCATTTTCAAATGAACAAAATAATAGTTTTTTTTTTCTCAATTTTTTTGCATAATAAATAATTAAGGTAGTATGTGTTGCTATCATTTAATGGTTTGATAAATAATTTTTATATTTAATTTAAAGTTATAGAAAATATAATAACTGATGAAAGGTATATCAATTTAATTCGATTTATCACCCTCCGTGTTTCCTTTAGAAGGAATATTATATTGTAATTCCTCTTAATCAGAAATTACGAACATGATATAAACTCTAATACAAAAACTCACTATAGCAAGCATATAATATAATGGTAAAAGTAACATACATAGTGTAATTTGTTTTTTCATCAATCACCACAATAATAAAAGCTATTGGTAAATTACACTGAAAAATAATAATTTGATTACTAAATTTTAATAATTTTTTCTTAAACATGTGTCATTTTTTAAGTGATTTTAAAATATTAAGAATGAAAAAATAAAATAACAAAAAACATTCAGAAGATGCCATTTAACATTGTAAGAAAAAATTATCAAAATTTAGTAATCAAAATATCATTTTCTTATATTTATTCATGGCAAACTTATTGACTAAAAAGCTCAATCATGAATATAAATAAAGCTTTAGTATAATTTATGTTAAAATTAAGTTGAACCGAAAATTGATTCATAAACTCAAATTACAAAAGCAAATCTTATTCATGAAAAAAAAAACTAGTATATTACTTGTCTTAAGAAGTAACAAATCTACTAATCATTCTTAAAAATATCGTAATAAAATAAAATAAATAAATTTGCACACCATTGTTTACTCCGCCAAATTATTTTTCAAGGTGATCTTAGACTTAATGTGAATTCAATTGTACTATATTATATTTCTTAAATAATTTTATAATTGGAATTCAGTGCTTGCTCAATGTCAATTTTAAAAAGTACTGCGTTAAGAAAAACAATACTTTTACTCACGCAAACAATTTTCTTATGATCTTTTTTTTTCTCATATTTTTATTAAATAAATTTACGTGATTTCGGTGTCTATTAAAAGGAAAAAGTGTATATTTTATTTTGTAAAAATAATAACATTGATTGAACCCTTCACGAGCAGTCTAATCCATTCACAGAAAAGGTGAAACAATTATGATACAGCCTTTTAGACTATCGAAACTGTTAAATTTGTCACTGCAACCATGCAATAATTGCACTGTCATCATCAGAGATAAAAACAAATAAAAAATGTAAAAGAAGCAAATAAAAAAGAAAACCAGAAAAAAAAATAAGAAATTTATTTAGCATAGTAAAGATGCTTGAAGTAAATTTATGTTAATTTATTTGTAATTTTTATATTAACTATCTATTAAGATATACCGTAAATATGTTTGCAGCATAAGCTAATTAAAAATCACTTTAAGTATATTTTCTAAAAGAATTACTACAAAATTCAATATTCCTATTTTATATGTCAAATTTGTGATTGAATAATGGTATTTTAGTGTATTGTTAGTATACTCTACTTGTCTTATATATCTTAATGCTTTTATTTTGAATTAAACGGGGACTATTTTACATAATATGCCCTTCATTTGGACTCCTCCATAAAAAGAAATCGTGTATCTTTAAAATGGTAAAAAAGAGAAAAATAATAGTATGTAGAAGAAAATATTAAAGTTTCTTGCAATTTTGACTTATCAGATTACTTTTCTTTCATGCAATGATGGCACGTATCAGTGTAAGGTTTTGTTTCAATTAGAAAAATTTTATGTAATAAAAAATTCACTTTAAATATATAAATACTAAAAGTACCTTAAATTTGTCTATATATGCAAATTCATACATTAAAAATAGCTTATTATATTCATAAAATTTATATATATGTGTGTGTGTGTGTTAAGTTTCATCTTACATTTTTAAAAGTTAAACTTAGCTTACTTAAAAACTTGTTTGACATATACAATCATTTAGATAGGTTTAAGATACCCTTAATATATGTTATAGCTTGAAAGTTATAGCAACTACTATTGATAAAAGTTGAATGATTGGAGTCATTTTTCAAGAGTCTAGTTTAACTTGATCAATAATATAACTTATTTTTAAGCTTCAATTTTAATAGTTATGATAACTATCTAAACACCTATTTAAAAGGTTATATGTTAACTGTTTCAAATTTTTATTTCATAAATTTGCCTTATACACTATCATTTTATTGGCTTTGACATTTGTATAAATCATCATATTTAATATTTAAAATGGTAGATAAATATATATTATCATTTACTAGTGATAAACTAAATTTTCGGTACATATAAGTAAGAAATATATAAATAGATGTAATCCTAAATCTTATTTTATAAATTGATTTTACAATATTAAATTAGACTTATATTAGAAGTTTAAATACGCAAGATTTGTTATTTGTTTGACCTATCGTATCAACTGCTATTACACATTATTTATTAAGATATAGTTTCACGTTTAAGATGCGCATATTTGTCATGAAAGATATATTAAAAATATTACATTGATTAAATGACAAGACAAATTTAAAATATATAAATAGATGTAAACCTCATCTTATAAATCAGTTTTATAATATTAAATTAAATTTAAAATTCATTTATAAGATAATATTTAAAGTTAAGCCTATACTAACAAAATTTGTTATTCACCTGCCTTTTGTATACAATTAATATGTAATCCCCTGATGAGATGTATGCCTCTCTATCTGAGAATACACATCATCTATAAATGATAAGACAAATTATGAATAAATGAAAACATTATCTTGTAATTCAGTTGTTGCAAGGTTAAATTAAACTTTAAAATTTCACAATTTCTTAAAAAATTTGCTGATTATGTTCAATTATGACATATAGACAAGTTTCTTCAAAATAATGTTTCTCCACATCTTTGTCGCAGCATGCAATCGTACGCACAAACATATCAGACACTACCTGACAATAGAGACAGAGCTTTTCACTTAAACAATTTATTGATTGAACAATGGCCTGTATAAGAGAAAGCACCAATTATTTAGTAAATCTCCTGTATGAAACCTCCAATGGCCTCTTTCTACTTACTCTTGCTTCTTCTTGTCGGCGCAACAACTGCTACAGCTTCTGGTGCAGACCTATGTACAGACTTTTACTCCTGCACTTGCCCCAACTTGTTAACCATAGTGAAGAAAGGAGTGGTTCAAGCCATTCAAAGAGAAGCACGCATGGGAGCTTCCTTACTCCGATTGCATTTCCATGACTGCTTTGTGAACGTAAGTATACAACAAAATATAGTTGTGTGCACTCATTATTCAGGATTGTGTTCAGTATCTTTACAATGTAGGTAATTTTTTTTCTGCTATATTCAGTATGTAGAAATAGCATGGTGTTTATCTTAGAAGGTCTTAACATTGTGGTGTTGTTCAGGGTTGTGATGCATCAATACTGTTGGATGATAGTAGCAACATCGAAGGAGAGAAAACCGCAGCAGCTAATAACCAATCAGCAAGAGGGTTCAATGTGATAAATGATATTAAGCGCAGTGTGGAGAAAGAGTGTCCCAAAGTGGTGTCCTGTGCTGATATTCTTGCTCTGGCAGCACGAGATTCTGTTGTCTATGTAATAGATTTATTTATGTTTCTGAGATTCTATTTTTATTGGAGAAAGAGTTATCCATTATTATGGAACTTGAACAGATAGAAGTTTTTTACAGTTAGGTGGACCTTCTTGGGAAGTGGGGTTGGGAAGAAGAGATTCTACAACAGCAAGCAGAAGGGATGCTAATAATAGCATTCCTGGGCCTTTTCTCAATCTAGCTAATCTCACAAACAATTTTGCTAATCAAGGCCTCTCTGTTACAGACTTGGTGGCTCTTTCAGGTGATGTAATAATTAAATAAAATGATTAAAAGTTTATTGTGTTCATGCAATCTTGTACAAACTCATTGTTTACTCGTCTCATTCATTCATTATTAAATGCTCCATCCTTATTTTGTCTCTACACGTCAAAACGAATTTTAGTACTCTTAATGAGTAACATTGCAACCTTTCCTGGTTATTGCCAGAATTGGAATGCAATTTCCAGAGTTAATTTAGAGTGTTGCCCTGCCTATTTAATACCGTAAATTATCATTAATCAGTTTGAGTTTTGGTCCCCCTATTTATTACCAGAAGAATGACTACTCTTATGTTCCTAACTTGTGCCTGAAAACGATTTTGGTACATCTGGTCAACTTAATTTTTTTTCTGAATATAGTATACTTTTCATTTTGAAAAAAAAGAAAAGTCTCCTGTGAAATACTTTCTATTTCTTGCAATAAATTGCGTAAGAACAGTGTCGTACTAGAGAATGTGAGGATCCTGGATGAAGTTTTTTAATTGGCATGTTCACTAAATAACAGAACTTTGAATAACAGGAGCACATACCATTGGCCTGGCTCAGTGCAAAAATTTCCGAGCACACATCTACAATGACTCCAACGTTGACCCCTCTTACCGGAAGTTCCTGCAGAGCAAATGCCCAAGAAATGGAAGTGACAATACACTGGAAGCCCTTGACCACCAAACTCCAATCCGCTTCGACAATCTATACTTTCAGAATTTGATAAGTAAAAAAGCCCTTCTTCATTCCGATCAGGAGCTGTTCAATGGCAGTTCTACTGACAATCTGGTTAGAAAATACGCTGCCAATACTGCAGCATTCTTTGAAGACTTTGCCAAGGGCATGGTCAAAATGAGCAACATCAAGCCTCTCACAGGAAGCCAGGGCCAGATCAGAATCAATTGCGGGAAAGTCAATTAAACGTTAGCAAGTGATGCTTATGTAAAATATAAATTCAATTTCTCTATTCCAAAATTGTACTTGATCCTTTCACCGTCAAAGCAACCTGGCTTATCATCAATAAACTATCTAGTTTTATACATGTGTGTGCATATAAATATATATGTATGTATTTGTATGATGTATGAATATCATACATTCACATTTCTCTAAGAATTATCTCATCGTCACTGCTAACGTAAGCAATCAACATAACCAGCAGACTTATGACATCTGCATGAACGACAATACGCAGCATTAGGAATATCGGCATCTAGTCGTATTTGAGATCTATCCAGAAAATTTGCCTCTTTTTGCATTTGCCCGGTAAGGTTGTTAAAGAATCAATGGCGTGAAACAAAGTTAGAAAAATCACAATATTATAATACATTTACATGAGAAATCAGAAAAATGTTCTAAGACATAGTGTGTTAAGCACAGAATTAACTTTGATGGCTCCCACAGGACTAATACAAAATATTATTAGGAACTTACACCTATATATTGGCCATGGACATGCCAGCGAGTTAGTTACTTCATGAGAAAACCACGATATCTCAACTATACACCATAGCAAAACAAAGAAACTCCAAGCTGCTATTTATAGTTACATTACATCTCCTACCACCTAATCTAAGTCATCACCAGATTCAACCTCCAGTTCAAATTCATCAATCTCCTTGAAGTAAGCATTCTGTTTTTCTATATAATCTTGAAGCTGGTGATCCTTGACTGCATCTTTCTCAGATGACGAAGTACGCTGTTTCTGAAAATTCAGCAAAATATTTATTTTGACATGATTGAACACGTAACTTAATATTAAGTATGCAGAATCTAGGGCCACTAAGCAAGATTTCACCTCCATTCCCCACCAAGAGAAAATGTCAAGTGAAAGGGAAACAAATAGAACTTACCCAGGTGTATGATATGAAGCTATAAATTACCAGAAAAATTATATATACGACTTCCACCCAACAACTATTTCAAAGATTTTATTAGGACAGTGATTAATGCGTAATGACAAAGGAGATATCAATAGTTTGGAATCACAAGAACTATCTGAGATCGAACAAGGCTCCCAATATTATTCTAATACTATACAAATATGGTCAGTGAACAAGGTTCCCCCTATATCCCAACGGATGGATAGGTTGAATCTATGGGTATATAATCCATGACGTGATCACCAGGTGGTAATCATACCAATGCATCAAGATTTACCCTTCACACAAATTCATGGCTAACAAATAGTGAAAGTACCCATTATATTTTAAGATGTGAGGACATTTCATAGAGCTCCTCCTTCTAAAATTGTCTATATAGTTTCACAGACTTAAGATCAATCATGCCACAGAAATTGATACATCCACTAAAAAGGCAGGGATACTTATCTTGAACAGTAAATAAACAGTCATCGGAAATACTCAGTGCAGTATTTTTAACAAGGACGGTTTCATAAAAGATCAAGTTCTTGTTGAATAACAAATTCAATGTCCTTTGAGTTTCCTAATAAAATCAAAGAAACTTAGGACCACAATAGTAAATTAATATACCTTTGCACGAGGAAAAGTCAATGCTTTGGCCTTGGATAGGTTCAAACCTTCAAACTCATCATTTTTCTCGCTGTTTTTTCATCACAAAAACCATACATAACAATTATATGCGAGAACTTCCAGGAACGAAACAATAAAAAACAAAAATCAAACTCAGTTATCACGACAAGAGATATAATGAATGTATCCAACTATAAAATTGAATCCAACAAAGAAACGAAGGAAACATACAACGTCATGGGCATAAAGAAAAATAATGCCAAAACAGGACAGACTGAACAGGTCAAATAAAAAAAGATAACTACGAATCAGTAATCTGTTCAGGAAAGTTTCACAAATCCAAGACTATTCATGCATTCAAACAAAACTCATAAGATCAATATACCCAATCCAGACATCACACTCAAAAAATACTTCAGAGAATTCCTCTCAAGAACTTAAAATTTTAAAATACAAAAAGAGTGCTAGCAAATACCAACACACTGCTCTAACAAACTCTCTACTATTGGCTAAAATTTACTGCAAACTAAACGAAATACAATAATCATACGAGACACATTAACTAAAAAGTGAAACCCCCAATTTTATAATTTCCGATAGATTTCAGCCTACAGTACTAATAAAGAATTAGCTTAAAAGAGTGGGTTACTAGCATTTCCAATCAATACAATCATCACAATGGTTAGCATTTTATTCCCCAATCCCATTATTTTCCCCGTGTCCCAAACTTCGAACAACCATCTCTTATTCTCCTTCGAACATTGTTTCTTAAAACTCGGTATAACTTCCACAAGAACACAATCTAGCACTACGAAGAAGTGAAGGGAAATCACTTACCGACTATCGGAGATCTTCAAATTGGGCGTGGTACTAACAGGAACAGCCACTGCCTTCCCTTTATCCTTCTTTCTTTTATTCGAAGAACGTCTTCGGCTGTACACTACTGAAATAGACTGAACAGGCTCAGAAGCCTCAGCATCAACAGTCTCTGAAGGGATAAAAAGAAGAAAAGAAAAGAAATCACACAGCGATTAAACACAGTATGCACGAGAGCTTAAAACCAAACAGCAAGACTTAATTACAGAGATTAAACAAACTCTATTGAAATTGAATTTGTCAAGTAACAGCAGTATTGCGAAAGTAGAATCTCTCTTCGGTTGCAAGAGAAACTGAAATCGTAAAATCAAGAAAATAGGGAAGCGTGCGTACGGAGTGAAGGAGGAGTAATTGAATCGGCCGGTAGAGAGGGGGCTCTGATAGATGGTGTGGAGGGAACGGGCGGTGAAGGAGGGGTAGGGTTTGGGGCGTCATCGAGATTGGTGGCGGCGGCGGCGGCAACTGTGCTGCTTTCAGAGGCACGATTATCGAGTGCAGAAGAGGGAGTAGAAGAAGAAGAAGGGTTAGTTTTGCGAGGTTCGGGCGGAACGGGGGGAGAAGTGTTGGTGATATCGGAGAGAGGCTTTCTGCGATGGACCACTCTTCGTCTTCTGTTAGCTTCCATTCTTAGTTGCTGAGTTGGCTCTCCATTGCCGGTGAAAAACAAGTTAAACACGTGTGAAGAAGAGAGTACACAAATTTTACTGAAAACGCGAGAAGGATGAGGATTACAGGAGAAGCTTCTTCTTCTTCTTCCCAGTCACCTGGAATTCGATTTTTTTTTTTTTTTTGTTTTGAAGTTGAAGGCCAACGCCAAACCTGCTCCTACCCAATACGGTCCTGGGCTTGGGCTTGTGCTTGGGCTTGGGTTGGGCTTGCTAATATTCATTCATACGTGGCAATAGCTAGATTACGTCTAATTATATATATTTATCATTTCACAAAATATATTTGAATAAGTGTCTATAAAAAATCATAACCACAGTATTTATTTAAAAATATTTACGTAACAAAAACCTTTATTAAGGCACCTCCGGTTTAACCTTTCCAGTGTTCCGACAAAACACACAGGAACCCCCTGTAAACAAATCAAGGGGCACACTGCCTAAATTACAATCTTACCCTCTCCTCCTCATCTATAAAAATACCTACCTTCTAAACTCCAAACCAAAAAGAGAGCAACTTCAGGAGTCAAAGATGGAGGCAATTCAATCATGGGTTTCAAACCACAAGCTAGCCACACTTGGTAAGATATTTATTCTCATTTTCTTATACATTACACATTCTATTTTTCATTTTAACAAAACAAAATTATTTAACGTTTTACTTTTAATAAAAATATATTTTCATGATCAAACTCTAAATATATTTCTTATGGTATGGTAGGTAATTTTTTCCATGAATTTAATTACAAGAAAATTATAACTAATTGGTGTTTGGTTGTAGGAGGACTGTGGGCTTCTGGAATTGGGGCATCACTTGTGGCTAATTCACGTACAAGCTCTCCAATGAAACCTAGTCTAAGACTCATCCATGCCAGGTACATGACATGTCCAACATACATAAACATACATGCACATTCATCACCTACATAATAATGTTTTATTGATTTTTTTTTTCATATTTTTTTGTTGGTGTTTGGATTTGTAGATTGCATGCGCAAGCTTTAACACTGGGAGTATTGTCTGGTGCTGCGGTTTATCGTTACTACGCGATTCATGAATCTGGGCCCAAACAACAGGCCCACGATCCTTCTCCCACTGTGGCCCAGATAGCTGAATGGGAGCTCCAAAATCCTTTCTAAAATTGAATTTTATAAAATTATCAACTTATTGTGGTTTTTCTAATTATTATATAATATAAAATTATCAGACTCCAGGAAGAAGAGGAAAACAGAAAGTTATCCCTTTTGAGATCAAGAGTTTGGTGATTGAATTGTATAAAGCCCATATAAAGGGAAATGAGAAAGACTTCACTTGATTTTGGGTCTATCGGGTTGTTTTCAATATGAATCAACTGCACCTATAATCACTCTGTTTGGGCCCACATACACGTCATTTATAAATACCAGTATATACGATGTCCAATACGTAGTTAACTTAAAATATAATAAAAACGTTAATGTCTCTTGTTCTTTTTTTTTTTAGATTAATCGCAGTATAGAATATGAAACTTAATAAGTTAGGTAAACGTAGATTTTTTTGTAACCTTTCAAAACGGATCGTGGATTCGTCAAGTTTGACCCGCGGCTAGTCTGACAGGTTGGACGGACCGAGGCTGACGTAAAATTTTTGTTCAAGTTTGTTTCTTTTAAGATGGATCGATAGATTAAGTTGGACCTATTTTTTTTGTGTATACTTTTTTTTCGTTAACTCTGATTCTTGTTGAAATGTTTTCGGATTTATGAATTGATTATTCATACTATTATCTAAAGAATTAACTTCACTGCCAAATATAACAAAATAAACAGTAACCATATTGAAAATTTTGAATATTCTTTTCTAAAGTAAATTTTTGATATAGAAAATATTTAATTATTTTTTATCTTCTTTATTATAAAAACAAAAAATAATTTATTTTCTGTTAATTTAAATTTGTATTTTACGTTTAATTATATTTTAATTTTTAACAATGTTAAAATATAATTATTATATTATTTATTTATTGGTTAAATATGTTTTTTTTTCTAAAGTTTCAATAAAATTTTGAATTAATCCCTCTTCAAAATATTTGATCAATTTAGTCATTCATCTTTAAAAATACGTGAATTTAGTCACTTAAATCAAATTGTGTTAAGTTTATCTGACGTTTCAACCGTATTTCATGATAATTTCAATTGTTTATACCGTTTGACACATTTTCGCTTAAATGTTAAATTAAACATTATCATAAAACGTGTTTAAAATGTCAAATAAACTTAACAAAATTTAGTAAAAAGAACTAAATTCACCCATTTTTAAAGATAAATAACTAAATTGGTATAAAGTTTTTAAGAAAAACTAATTTCAAAATTCACCGAAACTTGGAGGACTAAAAATATATTTAGTCCTTTATTTTTATTTTTCTTTGTAACAAATAAATTATTAATTACAACCGTATAGTATTTATGGACAATTTAATTCTCTAAATAAAATAAAATTACATTAATAATTATTATAGTTAAAATTCATTTAATATTATAGTTAATTATGAATTTTTATAAAATTCAATATTAATTAATTATATCTTAAACAATGTTTTAGAGTACTGGTTATCAACACTCAATGTCTTCTCATAATTTTTTAGTGTGGAATTTTCTATAATTCTCATCACATGACATCATACTTCTATAATGTTCAAATATTAATTAATTAATTTTTTATAAAAAAGAAAAAAAAATCACAAAACTACATGATATTATTACAAATTGAATATCAAGATGAAAAATTTATAAAATATATTATGATGATATAAATATTAAAACATAGTATCAAATAATAATTATATAAATTTAATAAAATAATTAAAGAAAAGAATAAACAATTACATATATTTGAAAATTTATGATAATTAGAAATGATTTTCTTAAAAATGATGTGATTCAAGAAATCAATATTTATGCATCTTAAAATATAAAATATTATTTGAAAAAAAATTGTATAAATGTGATAAATATGTAATTAAGATCGTGACGAAAAGAAAAGTATCTTAGAATAATAAGGTGTTGAATAAGTCAAATAAATGAGAAGAAAGACAAAAATTTATAGAAAAACAATAGTTATTTAAATAAAATAAAACTCACTATAAAAAGTAATATTTTTTTTCTAAATACTTAATAAACTATAAGTATTTATAATAATTTAAAATAAAAACATGAATGACACAGATATATATTTGTCATTCTGATTAATACTAATATTTATCATCAAAATCGAAATGATTTGTCATCCCTCATTCTAGTAACTAATAATTTAACACAGTTAGTCGAAAATATAGTAATTAAATAACAGTATGGATTTTAATAACAAATTTATTTAATCTTTTTTTAAGTTACTGAGCTAAATAACGATTAAATAATGTAAATAACATAAATTTCAGACATCACTAATACCTTTTCTTTAATTTATTAAGGTGCAACAATACAATAAATATTGTTGCATATAGTCAGTAAAGTTTCAAACTTTCATGTTAACTATTCATCTAATTGTGTTAGTAAATTTTTTAATCAACTCTTAAAGTTTCCAATTTATCTTCTCCTAGAAAAGTCATATATTATAATATAGAGAGAAAATTAACAAGATATGTTACACGTGTGATGTATTTAACTATATTTTTTAAAATGATTTTCAACTTTAAGAATTATATCTATATAATTATCTCACACGATATAAATATTTTTAAATAAATACCTATTCATCGTATCCGAAACAAAACTATAAAATAATAATATAAAACAATTAAAATACAATAATTAAATATATTTTTGTCTCCTTAAATTTTGATGAAAATTAGAATTGGTTTAAAATTTTGATCCAATTTAGTGCCTCAAGTTTAGGAATGTATGAATTTAATTTTAAACTAGATTTTGTTAAGTTTATGTAATATTTTAAACATGTTCCATTATAATATTAAAACAGATACATGTCAAACGAGATATAAACAACTAAAAAGTTATAATGATCAACTTAAACAAAAAATTTGATTTTGCTAAATTTGGTTAAAAGGTCATGCATTTTTAAAGCTTAGAGACTAAATTGGATCAAAGATTCAAAAAATGACCAATTCTAATTTTCATTAAAAGTTAAGGGAAGAAAAACATATTTAATCCAAAATACAATTACAATCATTTCAAAATATTTTATTCAAGTTAATTTTAAGAAATTAAGAAATTATATTTATAAATATTTATACCTAAATATATAGTATCTTGTACTCCCCATATATATATATATATATATATATATATATATATAATTATAACTGAATATAATCAATAAATATTTATCATTAAATAAAATTTTAATCCAATTAAGTGAGATTATTAGACGCTTTACATATTCAAAATTCAAACTTGAGAATATTTGTTAGGTTACTACAATCTCACGCCCATTTATTAACATATTCAATGATGATACAAATTAAGAAGGTATGAGTGGAATTAAACAAAATAGAAGTTGTAGTATTCATGACAACAAACACTACAAGAAAATGCTTTATTAGTAATTAATTTTAGTGACTAAAAGTTGTTAGTTATTATAATTACTAATTTAGATACAAGTTTAGAAAGTAAAAAAATTATTGGTTGCTAAAATAGTTACTATTATGAATAAAAAATTATAATTGGTCACTAAATTGGTTTTTAAAATTAGCTACCATAGTTTTGGCTACTAAAGAAAACTGGTCACTAAAATTTAGCTACCTAAGTTTTGGCTACCAAATAACTTAGTTACTAAATTGGTCTCTAATTAATTAGTGACAAATTTAGTGATCAATTGTAATTTTTTATTTATATTAGTGACTATTTTAGTAACCAATAAATTTTAATTTTGTAAAAATGTATTTAAATTGGTCACTATAATGACTAATAACTTTTAGTCACTAAAATTGGTGACTAATAAGACATTTTCTTGTAGTGAAAGTATTTTCAAAGGTGAAAAATCATAATTTTAAAATAACCACCTTTTACTTAACAAGGGTATATCATATTAAAAAATTCACTGATTTTTATTACAATGTTTGATCCTTGTATGCATATATAAAGAAATATATAGTATTCTATGCATAAAAAAAGGGTAATTATAATGTATGGAGAAAATGCAAAAGTTTTAAAAGTTATTTATTGAAAATATAATTCAGTTATTAATTTTTATTTTTTTTAAAAACCTTATTATTTATTAATTATTATATGTTATGTAAATTAATACATATATATATATATATATATATGTATAATATTATTATTATTAAAAAATGTAGCATATTTCTTTAGAGTTTCTTTCGAACTCACCTATCCTTAACAATAATAGGCTCCCTCCCAAAGGTTCAAGTAACAATGCAACAGCAAAAATTAATTTTATTTATGTGCTACCTATTAATTACACATTTAGTATTATAATAGAATAAATTTCCTGAAAATTTAGTCCCACATTGATAGGTTTTTATATTTGATTTTCCCTTTTAGCCTATACAAGGAAGCCATATATGCTTTTATTTAATCATTGCAAAATCTTATTTTATATTGTCTTTCATTACTTCAATACATTAAAAATATCCTTTTTAAGAAAGAGTTTGTTGGTAGATGAAAAATATCTTTCATCTCTTAGAAAGATCTATCTGAATATTAGTTGAAAACACATACTAATATAGAACAAATAACTAGTTTTAGCCAGTGTCACTGCTTTCTCTCTCATAATTTTTCTTTGTCAGAATCATAATTAATGTCTATTTTTTATATTTATTTTGATACATAAAAACATACAACATACTTTTATAAAAATACTCTCTCCCTCTCTCTCTCTATATATTATATATTATATGTATATATCTTATGTCCCACAAGCACAGTGTAATAGAATATATGTGTCTATTTTGAAAGGAATAAAGGTCCAATATACAACTTAGTTCCAAATTAACATGTTCCATGTTCAATTGCTTACATGCAAAGAATGTTCTTAGCTGAAAAAAGATCCAACACCTAAGCAACTGTAAAGTTATTTGACTTCAATTCATGATTAATTACATCCTAAAATCTTAGTTTGAAAACATTCATATATCATACGTCTATTCCATCGTAACACGTGTCAAGTTTCACTATTTTCTGTCTCAGTAGGTCACATCTTTCTTAACTCTATGTACTAACCTTTAGTCCTTTAGGGTTCTGCTATCAAGTTTTACGTATCTCAAGGCAATTTATACTCATTCCATTCTACCACTCAAACGAAAAAAATTCATATAATTTTATGAAAATTAACCTTACTCATGCTGATTCCATATCCACAAACTTCATCAATCATCAATTACTCTTTTTCATCATCTTCATATATATCTTAGACATGCTCACATATATTCTCATTAAAATTTGGAAGCTAAAACAATTCCATAAGGGACAAATTGCCATCTATAGCCACCATGAAAGAAAACGAAAAACAAAAAAAAGTGAAAAATGCAAATTACTGATTTACTCTTCATCGCCACCTTTGCGCCAGTTCTTTATGGCTTGTCCTACAGCTTCTTTGACAGTATGTGCATCAATGGCGTCTCTTTCTTCTTCATTCTGCAAAAGTTACTTTAATATTTTACCATCATTCATGAAAAGATATAGAAGAAAATTGTAACGAAGGTGATAGAGAATTAACTTAGGTTAAGATATAACACCACGTCCTTTTACTGAATTGCCCCAATGAGGAACTTCTTATAAAAGGACAAGGCATGTGACATCCAAAAGTATTGATAACAGAAGGAATAGAGAGATAAATGATATGCATGTTAAAAGCAAATGAGGAATTTTAACAGTAGTTCTTTGCTATGTATGTGTATGTCTTACTTCTCCAACAGCTTGAAATCGAAAAGTGTCTGTACACGAAACCCTAGCTTCCAGCACAGTGAGTCTCATCTCTTCAAAGACCTCCAATATGGAAACAAGCAGACCTGAACACCCTTTTGCTGAGTAAACATTTATAAGAAATCCCTTTTCCAAGGTTTCTACTGTAACCTGCACAAATCAATTCACTAAATGTCACTCCAATCAATGTTTTTTTTAGGCAAAGAAACAAGGAGTTTATAAAACATTATATTAAAATTGTCGAATATAAAGGATGCTGTTAACTTAGGAAAATACCATAGGCAATGGGTCGTGTGCAGTTGAAGTTTCTGCAGAAGCTATCTCTTGATTCAGTCTTTCTACCTTTTGCTTTAGCTTTTCAATATACTTTGATGCATCGATGATGATCGAACTTTCGTTTAGCTGTAATGCATATATCACCATTATTATATGCTGTATATAATTGACAGAAACAACCATAAATATGAACTAGTTTACAAGATAAATAGTATTAAATTAAGAAAGCTATCAATCACTGTTCTCAATATTATAGATGGTAATTAATAATCATCTCAATTATTTTTTCCACCCAGATATGAAAAAATAAGAACAACACAGAAAGATAATGGAAGATACAGAAAGAATGAATATGGATTTGGTCAAAGGAAATTAATTGTAGCTTTGTAAGATTTGATTAATAAGAGAAATAACACAAAGAAGACATGTTTTCCTTTAACAAAAATGAAATAAATTTGGGAAGAAGAAGAGCAGAGGGAAGTTCATAAGTTTAAAACAATACTACTGTGTAACTGAACATTCTTTTAGGGAATTGGTGGTTTTTTTGAGAATATTGACAGAGAAATCGAAAGAAAAGGAAGAAAAGAGAGAAGATAATGCAGGGAATTACAGCATGAGAGTTAGTAAGAGATCGAAGATGTTGCAGCTGCTCATGCAGTGCTGCTCTCTTTTGCTCTTTGGAAACCATTTTTTGGCGCTCTCTTTTCTTTTGATCCTTCTGGTTTTTTCACTCTGCTTCTTTTCTTTTGGTATCACCTCTGCAGAGTTCTGTGGTGATTTAAAAGAAGGGATGAGCTCTCAAATCCATATGATCTCATGTGTTTTCTCCCCACATGACTGACTCAGTTTATTCATAAACAAATACTATACATTTTATCTTTTCTTGAACTTACAAAACTACCCCTTCTCTCATATTTTGGACTCTTTCCGTTCTTCAATTTTGAAAGTATTAACGATGTGGCAGGCAGAAGATTACAAGCTTTCATTAATACAATTAATACACATCTAAAACAGTTGTTCTAGATCATTCAATCAGTTATGTTTTGTAATAAAACGTCAAAAAGAATAGTTTTCAATTCTGTCATGTTCTGAAAGAAGTTTCAAATGTGTATTAATTGCCTCATCAAAGATTAAGATTAGTGAAATGATTTTAAAGGGTATGAAGAGAGAAGAAGGGTACAGAGGGAAAATGGAAAATGTGTTTGGAAGAAAATGGGAGAAGGGGAATCATGAACTCGTGATAGTGAAAATAGGCCATCGAAAGAAGTGAAGGAGAAGCAACAAAAGGATGTTTAGTTGTGATTTTGGAATGGCTCCAAACACTCCTCACGGGGGCTTTTTAGCCTCTCCTCCACTCTCCATCCTTTCTCACACCTCCAATCAAACTTTTGTCTTCTTTCTCCCCTCTCTCTCCACACGTGCCATCATACTCTTCTTATCATATATCACACAAACACCTAAGTTCATTTCATTTTCATTTTCATTTTCTCATTCCCGCTTCAAACTCAAATTAAAACGCTTTTCTTTCCTACATCTTACGACTATAACATGTATATATACATATATATACTGTTCTGCAGGTACCATGCAGTTCCAATAAACAGATAATTAGCGTGTTCATTATTAATCATGTCATGGCATCAGTTTTCATGCATAATTATCTCTTGTCTCGTTTCCATATGTATCCAAATCTGTACATAAAACTTGACATGGATGGATGTTCACATGATGATATATGGATTTCTCAATGTAACTCAAACTCTGATATCCATATCACGGATACTGAAATTACTGCATCCACTTTTTCCTAGTTGCAATTATTAGCTTGTCCAACACAGAAACGCTCACCACATTATAATATTATTATATTTATTCTTCTTCTTTTTTTTTTTTTTTACTTCGTCTAAGTTCTTTATTTTGTTAACATATCACGTCAACCGTTTAACTAGCCAACTTACAAAGTCTGTGCAGAAGTAATTATGACAGTCCAGTTAATTAAGTAAAATAGCCGTTATATATATACCAGTTCAAGCTTTATTTCACAAGTTGAAGAGAATGAAGAATACTTTGAATAACAAGTTGATTGGAATTGAATAGTTTTCATGCATGGTTTAAGTTATAGTAGTGGATTTAATAACCAAGAGATTGAAGAAAATTTGCAGGATCTCTGGTCAATTTGATTTAAAGAACTGATTACACATAATGAAATTACTTTTAGCGGTTGACATTAATATATGTGATTGAGAATCTTTATTGGATATTTGTGTTTATTAATTGTCTTAAATTATTTCCAAAATAGGTGCATTTGTTGTGAAATTGGTCCCTTTGCCCTTTGTCATATTATCAGAACAACTAGAATGTGAATAATTTTAGGTTTCCCCCTTGCAAGTATATATTTTATTTTGTTTTTCTAATAATAAAAATAATTAACACACTAGTTTAAGTTTGCAAAAGATGTTGTAGTTAACTTTTACATAAATTGATGACCCTCAGATCTAGTAATAATCTAATTAACAATATGAAATGTATTTATGAAAATTATATAATTTTTTTGTCAGTCACATGCTACTTTGCTCTGATTGTGCTAAGTCAAGCTGTTATTTGACAATAATTCAAGCAGACAGAAAGACATTGCTAGAAGAAGAAAATTCAGAATCGATTCTTATGGGATTAGTCTCACATAAGAAAGGCAAGAGACATCCAAGAAAAAAAAACGAAAAATAGTGTCGTAATTTTTCTTTACACCAGAAGTTGATAACTGTTTACAGTTTTCCCAATTCCAAGATCAAAGGTTTTGTTCTGATAATAAAAACAAAACATATCTGCAACAGTAGACATATATACGAATCATGTAAACACATTTAACTGCATAATTGTAATTAGAATCTGATATAATTAATCTATTTTGTATATAGAATATATATATATATATATATATATATGTGTGTGTTATTTGGAGGTTGTGCATTGCAGTATTGTCACGATTCCAGAAGGACAAATCACGTACCCACCTGTATTCACATGCGTGCCCATTAATCATCACAACAAAACAATATCCTCCATACACATATCCTGCTCCTACCTTGTCTCTTGCCTTCCATAAAAGCATTTCTTCCTCTGAACTCTCCTACACTCTTTTAGATTCCATTAGTGCTCAGCTATACTCTTCCTCCACCACATCTTCCACCCTTCTATGGACCATACTCCTTCCACTTCCTCTTTTATTAATCCTTTTTTTTAATCACATTACTCTTTCTTTAATGCAGATTCACCTCTTAATCTAATAACATTTTCATCTGCTAACAATATATGTTTATGATAAACCTCAACTTTAACATTTTAAATGAAGGTAGTTCGTTCTTTTTGATGTCATGAAAATCTACTTAGTTCCATTTGTACTGTAATTGTATTATACATAAATGTTTTTTTTTTTTTTTTTTCCAGAGTCAAATAAAGAAAAAATCTCTGTGTGAATTTGTGATGTCTAATTACTTTCCCTACCCATCGAGTGTCTAAATTTCCCAGAAGGGAAGAGACCCAAATAATCAATTATTTCATCTCAAAATGGAAAATTTATGATTTTAAGGAATTTATAATGAGTAGAGGTAATGATTTTAATTCATCACTTATTTATTTTTAATATAATTATTTTAGTAAATAATTTATTATATTTAATGGTTTGATTAAAATAACTAATTGATGAAAGCGAAAAGTATAAATCTCTTATAATTACTAATACATTAATGATATTGTATTTTTTACATTATATATATTGTGTATAATGAATTCTAGTTGTTTAGAACAAAAGTTATAGTCAATGAAAGTCTTTATGATGAATAATATTTAGTATGCATAATGAAAAAATAAAATGCATTATGTTTATAGATTAACCGAAGGAGTTGATAGAGCAAAATATATGAGCCTCATAAAAACATATGGCAAGAAAAGGTTATGGTAGTCAATTCCAAGCATTAAAGTTGAAGTTAAAAACAAAGGTAAATATGTACTGACTGGCACATCATTGAAAATTTGACAATAAAAGAACAAGACTTGGTTGGGCCTGGGATCAACACTAGCTAGGTCATTATCATCTATTTGATTTAAATGTATTGTAAATATGTGCCACAAAATACAAAATTATACAGCCAACTCTTTTGTCTTCATAAACAGTGGCCTCGGATATATAATTAACTTTATCCCACCAATCTTTTTATCTTATATAGAAAAAAAATATTTCTCATCTAGCTGATTTTAATATTATCGTTTCAAAAATATCTTTTATTTTATGCAGGTTTTCAGATTCTTCATTAAAGTTCTAATATTGAAAGACGGTTTGGAATAAAAACATTTTTAATCAAAACTTTTTCTTTCTTTATGTTGCAGACTGAACAGAATATCAATTCAGACATACGAAAAAAGTGAATCTTTATCATCATATAGTTTAAATAAGCAGAATATATAAATCAAAATAGAGCAATATTCATACACAAAGTTCTGCATTGGATCATTTCAACCAAAAATATCATGAATCAAAGATGTGTTAGGAGCGTTTATTATCAGGTCAAAAACTATAGTTAATAGTCGAAGTATAACTTCTTTTATTTAAAAGTATAACAGTCTAAACGTCACGATTCGATTGTGATACATTCCATTTGACTTTTGACACGGAACAATTGATGTCACTTAAAACAAAATGATACCTTAGAATGATGAATGAGTCATGGAATCTTAGTGAGTATTTTCAAGAATGAAAGGAAAAAAAAAAAGTGTGTTGATTATAGGTGATGATAGGTCTTAGTTGATAAATTAGTGTTGTTAACAGTGAAACCTAAGTCCTTCATAGCTGGAATGTCCTTGGAGGGTTGAAGAGTTGTTAGTTGCAATAAAGTTGGAGAGTGAGAAGATTCTGTTTTGGATTTGAATGTTTTTACTTACGCATGTTTCATGATCCATGAATATGATATGTACGGTACACTTTTTTTGTATGATTGGAGTGATGCATGTGTAGGTATATATATAATATGGTGGATGATTATTACTATATCATGCTGCTTAATCTCAGAGGCCATTATTTTCAGAAATGATTTTAATTTAGTAAATGATATGATGATGAGTGAATATTAATATTAATAATATTATATATATGTATTGCTGACCTGTACGCGTTTTTGTGTCCATTAGTATAATAATATCACGTGACCAAATGAGAGCAGAATGAAACCAGAAACAGAAACATTTTTTAGGGTCCAATTATGCAGAGAATTCTTTTGCTCGTTTCAGAAAAGTTTCTCGTGACATTCCAAATTATTTTTAAATCAATCTCTAATGTTTGTCTCTATATATGAAAGTGAAACCCTTAGCAGATTCACACATTTCACAGAACCTCCATTTTATCTAACTGCTGCATATATATACAGAAAGATAAAAAATAAAAAATAAAAACTGTTATTTATCTTTATTACTGCTTTTTTATATCTAAAAAGCGCATTATTTGTAAATGTTTATGAGTTTAATTTTTTATATATATATATATATATATATATATATATATATATATATATATATATATATATATATATGAAAAACTATATATTGTGATGGTTTTGTAATATCGTACATTAGTGTGGTCTGAATCTTGTTACTTGCGAGATAGCAAAACTCACGTGAGTTGCACTTTGGAAAAGTACATTCACATGCCAATGTGTGACAATGGAAACAAAATTTATTAAAAGTATAAAGTTGAGTGACAAGTGCTTTTGTTGTTCATGAACAGGCAAGAGAATCATGTAGCATTGGCCACAATGCAAGAATCTATCAAGATAATATAAACAAAAAGACCAAACATTTCATTGTATATATACGCATATATATATCTACAAACATTAGGGTAAAATGTATATACAGTGTTTACAGTTTTGGGTAATCACAATGATTTTGGTTTTGGTGTCAACTTTTTTATAAATTCAGTGATCTATCATTTGAGCATGTTATAATCTTTCTATATTTTTAGTCTATAATTCAATAGAATATATTAGTTACAATTGAGGTTAGAAATTTCATATCGATAAGATGATACAAAGTGAAAAATCTCATTTTACAAATATATAAGTATATATGGTGTAAGATTGAGTTAGATTTAAAATTCATTTAATTTGATATCAAGATTTAAAATTCACTTTTTAATATTTTTAAATTATATTTTTAGTTTTAAACATTAGAAGCTGAAGATTAAATTTTTGTAATCAAAATATGACCGTGATTATTATGTTCCGGTATATAATAATTAGTCTTATTGCAGACAAAAGTGTATATTTTAAGAATCTATCTACTAAATAGTATCGTCCTGAATTTAACGTTTGTTTTTATTTAGCATAGGTTATCCATTAGATGGATTGGACCTTGAGTTCAGTCTGAAGTACTTTCCATACCTTTTTACTCTTTGTAAATAATATGTACCATAAAAGATGAACAAACCTACATTAAAAGAAAAGTTAAATATTTTATGTTTGTCTTTGTAATCTATAGAAATTCATTATTTAAATTTCGAAAATTATCAATGGTTAGTTACAAATAGTATTAAAAACTAGAGAAGAAAATAAATCAAGTATATAAGGTAGTATCTGCCCGTTGTTTTGTTTATTAAAAAAAAAATCGTGTTATTTGTTTTGTTACTTGTTGGACATTCTGAAAAATACCTATATTATATTTTTATATCTACATACATTAATTAATATTCGCAAATATTTTTATATGTTTTTCTAAAATTTTAAATAAAATTACTTAAAAATATAAACTTGGATAAACAATTTTAATTTTTAACCATAATTCAAATAGAATTATTCAATAAAATATTAATATAAATAAACTTGATTTTTTTAAAAAGAAAATTTAAATAAGTTATTTCAAAATACAAATTTTCAAAACTTAATCTTTCATAAAATAATTTCAATTTTATAAGTCTAAATAAAAATAAATAAAAATATATAAAGTGAAACGATTAATATTTCTTTCATTCATACATTCATACTTTTATCTTGATTACTTTAATTTAAAAGAAATACTATGATTCGGTATTCATTTTATCAATAAGTGGATATTTAAATATTCATACTTATTATCTATGATCCATTAGAATTATTCATACGGTGTTGATCGTCGATATCCACATGTGAATTTTTTTGTCGTTCAAGTAACATGATAAAAAAAAGTTGTCTTTACTGAATGAAATTTATTCCCATAGTAAAGTTAAATATAAAGCATTATTTTTTTTATTTTATATATATATATATATATATATATATATATATATATATATATATATATATATAAACATACATTTTTGAAATAAAAGTTATTTATTTCTTAAAAGGTTATAATTTTAATTTTTTAGAGAGGCTAAAATAAAGTAAAAAAAATTAAAACACTCAAAATTATAATTCATTTATTCATTGAATCAAAAACCTAGTAGTCGACTTAACTTAAATTCATATAAACTGATAAACAAAGGGACAGAAGAAAACATTATCTAATTTAATTTAGTTGACTAGTCTTATAATAATGTGTTCGAAAACTATTGAATTGTTGGGAGATCTGTTTTCACATCTCTATTATTGTGTTTGTATTTTAATTTTCTCCCCATTCCAAATAATGTGAAAAATAGGGTTTTGATTTGGAAGAAGAATAAAAAGGATCATTGTAGAGTTTGTAAGCATATGGTTTATATAGGTAGCAAGACAAACCCTACATATCCTATATGTTGCTGTTGTGACTGTGTTTTCTGCAATTAGATCAAATCTTTTTCATTATCCACATTATACCATTTTATCTTTTCCCACTCATTAGATTAAGAAAACATGTATAATTCTTTTTTCTTTTTTTTCAAAGTTTGAGAATAAAAAATATGTTATAATCTTTTATGAGAATTTTGTTTGTGAATCATTAGTGGCAAAACCTTTTTCCTTGTTTAGCATTGACTTTTGGATGTATAATTAAATTGGTCGCTTCTCCAATAACATAGGGAAAAAAACACCTTTTAAAAGATTGTCCTTTAAAATCCTTTGTTTAATCATAGATCGATTGAGGTTAAATTAGATAAATGAGTTGAAGTTAAGTATTAATTATAAATTTGACATAAAAAACAATAAAGGCATGAAAATAGGTTGGAATAAGTTCACGGACTTGAATTGGAATGAGTTGGAAAACATTATTCATTTCAATTATATAGGAAAACTACTCTGTCCACTGAACCCCACTCACCACTCACACATATGGATTATAACATATGCTTTGGAAGTTTTTATACCATTTTTTGCTTATAAAATTATGCATGCATATTCATAAATGATTTTCTAATAGACTTGGTTTTGCCAATTAAAATAATATTAGAAATGAAAATTAAACGTGTTTGCAAAGAAGTGATTTTTTTAAATTTTCATGATTTAATTCTACTATTAAGTGAAATAAGTTTAGTTGTGTTAATTCATACCACCATTTAATAATCTCAATTTTAACATTTATTTTATTCAAATTAAATTAACATGAAGTTAATCAAACTCAAAATTAAAATTAAGATCTATACGGTCAAATTGAATTCATGTTGATTTTTTTGAATGTAGATTTGGTATAAGTATAAATTTTAAAACTTCAATTCACAATATAACATATGTATGTAAATAATAATTTTGAGAAGATCAGACGTTGTTTGTATAGATCTTCTATATTAATTGTGTGATTTTTTTTATATATTAAGATAGTGTTTAAATTGTTTGTACCATTTGACAAGTTTCACTTTAAATATCAATTTAAAATATAGTTTAATACATAGAAAAGAAAAATTAACATTATTGAATTAAAAAAATCATATCTATTATTTTTAAAATTTGAAAACTAAAACATATAAAAGTTTAGAATGAACACGAATTTCAATTTTTTTTTTTCAATTGTAAACTAAAAACATATTTTACTATTATTTTGTTTTAACAAGAGATATGTTAGGTCTGAGATGTGGGGACGTAGAAAGAATGTGATCTGAATCGCAAAGAAAAATGGTGTAATAAAAAAAAGAGAGTTAAGAATAAAACAGAGGAAAAGACATGAATGATGAAGCGAGGCATAGAGTGTTCACAGGTTGTTGTTGAGAAGGCTGCAAAAGCCATCAGAAGAAACAATGAAAAGGCTCAAAAATGGCAGAGATCCAGAAACACTACTTGTGCATGCTTATGTTATCATCAGGTCTTTTCTAAGGGAGACATATCTCACCACCACCTTCATTATTTTTACTTTTATTTTTCTTCTGCCTCGTCCAATAGTTTCAAATTGATCAGAGATCGAGATTTAAGACGATTTTCTTTATCATTTGAGACGTCTTTTAAAAATAAAATCTTAATGGAATTGACACTTCAAATTAGACAATCCCTCAGACGAATAATAATGTTCTAATCGGAACAATTTCAAACTCTTTCTGTGAATTTCTTAGTTTCAAAACTATGCCGTTTCACATTTATCTACCTGTGATTTGCCAGCAGATTCATGCACTCAGGAGGAACAAGCTTCATTTCATGGTAAAAATATATTGAAAACGACGTCACTCCAAATTTGAAAACCACCACTCTAGGGAGAGTGTCAGCTCTCACTGTGACCCTCACCAGATTCACTACCTATACTATGTGCTATACTGTATGCTACATACTATACAGTATACAGTATACACTATACACTATATGCTATACTACAGTATACACTATACACTATATGCTATACTATATGCTATACAGTATATTGTAGTATCAATAATATCTGGTGGGTCACGCAAGGATATTTAAAAAATACACTTTAACCTATATGATTTTAGTATATGATTGATTTGGTCTTTTGAGGATAATATGAATGTAAAATTAAAGTTAGTTCTTTTAGTTTTAATTAATTAACTCGACATGTTCTGTGGAAGGCCCAATAATAATTTTATGCTGGGCTTGTTCCGAGGCCCATGTAAGTGGAGCACGACAATATGGTATTCCTGCTGCACAACGTAACCTCGTACAGTACTACCGCTGTTACTGAAAACCGTTGTGTTTGAATTGGAGAGACAGTTGCACACTGAACCATGGTGATTGCAGGTGGGAGAATGGTGAAGAAAGCAAAAGGAACGTCATTTCTGGTATTCCTGCTTGGTTTTCTGGTATAGAAAAATGCTCTATAACCTTAAATTTTTCAACAACTTTACCTTCTTTCTTCTTGTTGATACCCTTGCCTACAATGGTGCTGTGATTGAACCTATTATGTAATTTGACATGGCTAGGTGAAGTTAAGCATTGAAAAGCACAGCGAAAAAGTGTTCCGATGCGAACAAGGGCTCTAGAAACTCTAGCCTCGTCTCCAATACGAAAGAGGCAAATCAGGGTGGTCATAAGGTCAGTGAGTTGTACATTGTTGCAGAAAGGATGATGCAGTAGGAGTAGGAGTTGCACATGTTTGAATAGTATCCTCAGCTGCAATCATATTTCGTTTGGACCACTGAGGTTAGTTACTTTTTCCCTTTTTCTCTTTTCATCCTATGCTGGATCCATTACTATATTAGACCAAAAGGTGTAGCTCATAACCTTTCTACTTAAGACTGTCTAGTTCAACTGTCACAATTCCTTGTGACTATCTCTTTCAACAATTGTTTTAACAATTGTTCTACTAGAAATCGTAATTTTTTATTGTGATTCGGTCCATCTGATTTATACTATACTATAAGATAATGTGCAACCTGCGACACGGTTCTCCTAAATAATTGTCAATTAAGAATTAAACTCGTGAACTTGGGTTGCTATGCTAAAGTAGAAAACGTTGTCATGGTTAACTATAGCTTTTTTCTTAGTAGTAAGGGTTATCCAGAACCCGTAATCTCTGTCTCCCTAACAAATTGATATCCAGAACAAGAAGATCTTGGTACTTAGACAAAAGAAGAGAGTTTTTTTTCTCATGGTGTAGTTTGCCATCATCATGACGGCTCTCAACGAGCACATTCCTAGAAATTTGTTGTTCTTGATAGCAAGAATTGAGACAAATGGAATGTTTAGATGAATACATTGTTTGGTTTCCAGGATGTTCTTGATATTATCAAGAATGGTAAGGAACCACTTGTTGGACATGCAACCTCTGCTTCCCTAATAATCCAAACCATTACCTAAATTTTTCTTTATTAACTTCTCTTGTCCCTAACGATCTTTGTCGGGATGATTTGGCCGTGATTGAATCCAAACCATTACCGACGTTATGTTTTTTGATCCAAAATATTGGTTTACATTTGTGTTTGGGAAAAGGGCTGTTAAATGCAGCATTTTCTGATACTATCATGCAGATGGGGACAACAAGAAGTGGTAAAAGGTACACTTCAGAAATTTTGCATTTTATATTTCGTTTTATCTTTGTTGAAGTTTAATGTTATTTGATAACAGCTGTTAGCCCAAATAAATACTTAGGTATAGATGTTCACAAAAAACTAAGATACGATATGGAGAAATGTTACTTTATCATACAGATTTGGCTTATGGCTTTATAATTTCTTTTTGGAGAAATGTGGATCAAATACTGCATACTGCCTTCTTCAGAAACACAATTACTACCATATTTTCATACTTCAAGGTTCGTACTTTCTTCATTGTGATGATGTATTTTTTTAAACAGAGTCAACTTACAATTTTCCTTCCATAACCTTGTATGTTTTGTGGGACATTATGAATGCAATGTTTTGTATCATGGTTAGCCTCGATTTTAAGCAATGTTTTGAGTGTTATGCTAATTCGAAGTCACTATTTACAACATTATGTCACTGAAGAATTTATTCAGTGTAGTGTAAAATGTTTAAACTCTCCTCCATTGTACATATAAGGTGGAGAAATGAATGGCAATGAAACCAATATATAGAAGTTTCAGAGTAAACAAAGAACGTGACATTAGTACTTCTGCTGATTCACATGAAATAAGGTCAAAGACTATTTAAGAAGGCTACAGAGGATTCTCTTATGCTGCTTTATTTTTATTTTTATTTATTTTGTGTTGCTTTAAAGTTGATTTAGTCTACCCTGAGAGCATCCATCTTTGACACTATCTTGAAAAGATTAAAAGATCATCATTTTGTATAATTATTTAGGTTTAAAGTATATTTTTATCATTGCAAATAACTTACATTAAAGGTGATTGTATATTCTTAGTTAAATACATGTTGAAGACTCAGAACAAATCCCTGTTTATGACATTGATTCGATTACTTGTAAAATCTGAATTACATGTTTTCGGCTATGTTGACTTGGTTCTTCTAAATGTTTTCATACATTGTCTCTAAAAGGTTCAGGGGGTCAACTGTTTTAGTATTTCTTCAGTCTGAACTTTGAGACAGAAATTCTACAAAAGTTTTCAGCCAACCTTTTTGAATCAAGATTTCAAAATATTCATTTAGAAAACAAGAAAAAAAATAATAATGAAATAAGTTTTTCTACATAAGCTAAAGCTATAATCACAAATTCAAAACTTAACTGTTTGAAAAAAGTTAAATGTAAGAACTGGTATACATATTAATTTATCTCTGAATTATTTCTAAGTTTACGAAAAAATCATCTGTCAAATTAGAACGAGTGAGAGATTACAGAAGAGAGAACCGTCAAAAAATGAGGCTATCAGAGTCGTGATCTATCTTCAGTCTCATAGCTGACTATGAAATATACGAAAAGTCACTTTGAATTTCTGATTGGTAATAATAGACAACAAGCTCGTGCTAACAAAATTAATTAAGTAACTAATAAAAAGTGATTCCTTACCTCACTTTTCTACCGAGTTTAATTCTGATAATTCAAGAACACCAAACATGAGAGAAGAGAACCACTTATAAAGAGCGTTTGGTTTCTGCCCTATAAACCAACAAAACCTAAGCAAAAGCTTGTTTCTATAAGCTCTTATGGAGGCCAGTGGTTCTGAATCGGCATTGGAAGTCGCAGAAGGGTTGTCGAAGATGAGTGTTGTGGACGATAGCTTCTGCGTAACTTCCCCAACAGAAATAACTGTGAGAAAGAAATACTGCGGAGTGTTCTTAAAGCAAAGATACAAAGCATTAGACGTTAACGGTAATCTCTTGTTCCAAGTTGATGGCTCAAGCCTAGACGTTCGGAAGAAGAGAATCATGCGTGATGCTGCTGGTTCCCCCATACTTACAATGCGTGAGAAGGTAAACCTTTCTCTTTTTCATGCATGAATATTGTAGAAGAACGTAGTGTCTGATACTGATGAGATATTGCAGATTAATCTGAAATCGCTGAGGCATCGGTGGATGGTTCACAAAGGAAGAAGCTCGGAGGAGAAGGATCTGATATTTGGGGTTCAACGATCGCACCCTCTTGACATGAAGCCACGGCTTGATGTGTTCATGGCCACCAATATCAACGAAGCTATCAGCAGTTTTCAACTTGTTGGGAGCCACATCGAAAATTCCTGCAAAGTTTACAAAGGAGACACCGTCATTGCAGAGGTAAGTACGTGCTTTCAAAATGTTAATGAAAAAAAAAAAATTTGTAAGTTTAATCGGTCGGATGATATCCACTTTTGTTCAGATGTGTTAGTTTGGTATCTATTTTTTAAAATGTGTTAATTTAGTCTCAACTTTTGAAAAAGTGTCTTAATCAGGTCTTTTTCAAACAAAAATTACTAAATTCGTTAACTTAATTCATGACTTTTACCACTAAATCTTAATATAAATATCAATACTTAATTCTGTAAGTCATTTTAAATATCAACATCGTTAACCGTCTTAATAATTTTTTGCTAAAAATGATCTAATTGATACATCTTTTCAAAAATTGGGACTCAATTGACAACCTTTTAAAAACAAATACCAAACTGAGACATCTAAATAAAAGTGGATGTCATCTGACTAATTAAACCAAATTGTATTTTGATATCAACCAAAAACATGGTTGATATTACAAAAACTTGTTACTAGTGTTAGCTAATAAATAATATTGTCTTATATATATATAAAAAGAAAAAGAAGAAGTTAACTTTGTGTATAACGACTAAAACTAACTATAAACAAGATCCACCAAAAGAAAACATTGATTTCAACCTTGAATGAGCGAAGACATTTTACTATAAAATATTTCAAATTCTTTACAGAATAATCTTCTAAAATTCTTTATCGAAAATCGTTCAACTAAATTTATTTAATATTACTAAAGATATTTGAATTTTTTTTAGATAGTTAAATGTATAGTCTATATTGAATCTAAAAAATAAGATACCTCTGTATTGAGTTGAATTATATCATGACCATATATAGTTTATGTTGGTTAGTAATAGGAGTACCCTTTTGTTTTAACTCTTTTAATTAAAAAAAATTGTTCAAATTAATTAAACTTTCCAAAAGTATTCATAGAACTAAATTAAAGAAATGAAGTGACTCGAACTTCTTTTATAAATTAAATTAATTTATGCATCTATTTTCATAAAACTCTCTCATTTAACTTTTTCATTAGAAGAAAAAAATATTTTTTCCCAGTCAGTAAATTATGAAATAATTATAAATAAATGACTGAACTTAGATTATTAAGCGCAAAGTTCCTGATTTTTTTTCTCTAAAAATGGAAAATTTACTACAACCAAAAAGATAAACTTCAACATGTTTGCAGGTAATTGATGTATATCCGAGGAACAACTTCAGTAATTGGACAGAAAGCTTTAGAGTCAAAATAAATGCAGGGGTGGACTATGCTTTCATTGTTGCTTTGCTTGTAATACTCACTGTAAATGATTACATATAATTGCAGAACAAAATTATTAATTCCATTGTATCCATTTTTTAAAATGTTTGTCACATCTTTAAAATATGTGTATATTAAAAAATAAGTAACATAACATATAGATCAATGGGGAGAGAGATCCAATCACATATACAATGAACTTGCTTATTTTAATAAATTTGTCTTCTGACTATTCCACCAGATGTGCCTTCACCACCAATATGACAGAAAACGAATTGTTAAAGAATTGATGAACAAAAAACAAAACAGAGAGTGAATAGTTTTTTAAATCCATGGATGTGACGTTGACTAAGATCTGTTCACAATAATGAACATCACCAACTACCAACATTTTAACAGGAAGTGTATATGCAACTGGGATTATGGCCCAAATTTGTCACCTTTCAACATTAAATTATGTTCATTTAAAGCAATGAGACTGGTTTTTGGATTTGGAGGATAAAGATCTTAGAAATGACTAAATTGTTCAGTTTTAGGAAGTAAAAAGTAAAAACTTCTGCAGACGTAATTAAGAAAAACTCAGTTCCACAGCTTAAATGATGTAATTTCTTATGCATATGCTTCTTATCTTACATAGCTAGATAGATCAATTTTACAACAAACAAATAATACTGAGATCCAACACCATCCTAAAAACTATAAACACCCGTGCTTCGACTGTCAAATGTTTCTACTATTGTCTCCCCCTCTGGATCTTTGCACTGATCAAAACTTTCATAAATTGGAATAGATAGAGAAAAAGAAGAAAACACCAATGATGAGCTTCTACTGAAAAAGTTTGTATATGTTGGTGGAGATTGCAATCACACTTGTTATTGCAGCTAGTATGACCATAACCAGTGCAATGATTTTGTCCCTTTTAGTTGCTATACCGTATGAATCCCTGTTATTTTTTGAAAGAAAAACAAATTAGAATGGGGTTTTGCTTATTTATTCGGAAACTGCAAGTCTTAAATGGAAGATAAATGAATAAGATTACAAGAGAAAGGAGTAGGGTAGATTACCTTAGAACAATAGCACCAGGAAAGACAAAGGAAAGACACACAGTAGAGGTTGATCCTACAAACTGAAAGATGTACCAAATATCTGGAACTGCTACAGCAGCAAGGTAGCTCAAGACTAGTAACACTATAGTGAGACTCACAAATCTCTTAGAATCTGTGGCTAATAGAGGCTTCTTGGGGAAGAAGAATTCGTCTATGTTGGTTCTCAAGGAGAAGTTCAGAAGTGGAAAAGTGAGTATAACATGAAATCCATAGCTTAATCGAACTAAAACATTGAGCAAGGAACCAACAGCAGATCCAGTATTCTGGTCAAAATTTACTAGAATATCAGATTGTGTGGAATCCCCAAACAAGAGATACCCAAACAGTCCTATGGAAAAGTAAATAGCTGCACAGAGCAGTAATGCTAATCGAACTGCTGTTGCCATATCTGATGCATTGGCAAGCTCAAACCCAATTGGATGCACTGCAATGCAATTAAAATTAATCATCAGCAATCAAATCTACTTAAGAAGGAAGGTTAACAAAACCACCATTGATGATAACTTGATAAGTACCATTAAAATGAAATGTGTAAGCTGTGACTATCACTGGAACTGCAGTAAACAGGTCAAAGAAAGTGGTTTGTTGGTCCAACCGAGGAATCAATTTAGGAGACTGTGTTCTTCCTTCTATAATAGCAATAATGGCCAACACAGTACAAGTTGCAACAAAGGCCACAGCAAGAAAAGTCGATATCGCAGAACTGAACTTCAACGACTCTGCAACCAACACACAATTGCATTTTTACAAAATAAAATGTTAGGCCTGACTCTGCACACCCATGCACATCTTATCCTATATCAATAACAAAAGAAACAAAACTTCTACTTTATTTTCTAATCAAAATTAAAGTGATGAAACTTCAAATCTAATAATAAAATAGCATCTAAATTTTGTTCTAATCAAAATATCATAATACAATTTTGAACCGTGAATCAAAGAGATATGTGATGAGAACTTACCTACACGACGGTACAAGACCAATGGAAGCAAAATCAAGAGCAAGATAACTAACAAAGCAAATTCCCTTGAATTCCACCATTGAACTCCAAACCATTGTTGCAAAACACCTAAGTGTACTTCCCCTTGGCGATTATTACCAGAAAACACATCCGCTGTTCATTCCATCAAATAACACTTCAAATAATTACTACAAGTTCATAACTAATCCAAGTAACCCAAGTTATCATAATTGATCTTTGAACAAAGTTTTTCTACAGGATTTTCTTAACGACTTCTTAGTGACTTTCTTTGCACAATAAAATTTGTTCATGCAAGAAATAAAATTTATAAAATATCTACAAAAGTAACTTTTCAGAAGCACTTTTTGTAGAAAAGTTAAAAAATAATATACAAGTTAATCTGTAAAGTAAATCTTGTTCATGCATAGACTAGGAGAAAATTATATGAACTTTACTTTGTCTATTATTAACAAATTTAAAAGAAAGTTAAATATTTGCTTACCAGCAATAATAAGGTACATAATTAAACACCCCATATTAGTAAGTACAACAGCGATCTGAGCTGCTATAGCTCCCACCGGTCCAAATGACTCTCTCATAACACCAGCATACGTTGTCGTTTCGCCAGCACGCGTGAACCTCATCAGGAACTCTACAGAAATTTCTGCCAGAAACGCAATCACTAGAATCAGCACCAAGGCCGGAATCACTCCCAGAACCTTCAAGGTTGCCGGAAGAGACATTATGCCAGCGCCGATTATGCTGTTAGCGACATTGAAAACAGCACCGGAAACCGTTGCCGGAGGAACACCACCCTTAGAGTCAGGGAGGAGAGGGACACGAGCTCCGGCCACCGGCGACATCAGCGATGATAAGTGTAGTGACTAATGTACATGATAGTTGGATTTATAGTTACTTTCCAATTATTAAGGTTGCGAGATTACGATAATGCCATTGATGAATTGGCATGGAGGTTAAAGGATAGAAGATAGAAGGGTAAGGTTGTAAATGCAGAAGTGTGAGGATTCGACGTCGTTTATCGCCGGATGGGTGAGAAACGTGGTGAATGTGGACAGCATCAAAGGAATGAACTTGGACGGGAATGCGCAGAATGGCAGTGTGGACCCTTTTCTTATTGGTCAATTACTTGTAACGTCTTAAAATATTTGTCTTGAAAGAGCTGTCTGTTTGTTCGCAAATTAATAATTTATCTTAACTTTTATATATAATTATTATATTTAATATTGGGTAACAAGAGTAAAATGAATGAATGTTTCATTCAGTGTATTGTAATGATAAATTTTGTATATTTATTTAATATACTAAATTATTTTAAGACCTAAAAATTAAAATAAATTTAATGGTTGAGATTGCAATAACTCAAATTTCTTCTAAAAATATACATTAAGTATTCAATAATTATAATACTCTTGTAATAATAATAATCGGAAATGTACCGATCCAATTAATGTATTGAATGGACGCGTGAAATTCTGCACCTGTCATAACTACCAACATCTCATTCCTTTCCACAACTTGTATTAAATGGAACTCATGTATCTCATCTAATCATGATCTTGTTAATCTCACTAACTTGTATAATCATCTTTCATATAATATTGTTTATCAAGTGAAGCCTTCATCGGTTTTCACCACCTAATTATCTTCGAGTTAGATAGAGTTAGATACTAGGAGAGTTAGGATAATCTCATATAACAAATCTCTTTCGATACATTTTGACTTATCCTAGATTAGTATTTTCTCATAAAAATAACTAATTCAAACTACTATATCACAACCATACATCAATGACTCAATCCAATTATCATCTCAAATTGAGGTATGAATTTAAAATACCAAAAATTTCTCGCAAAGCTCACATCTGTAATCGATTACCAGAAAAGGTAAAATGTGTATCATGTTCCTAATTAACTCATCAATCAAACAAAATTTAAAAATCACATATTCTAACTATGTAACCCAAATCAAACAATGCTAAAATAAATTCATAAATTTCTAAACAATAGATACCTCAATAAACTTCATATTCCTTAGTAATTAAATTTCTCATATCTTCATATTTATATTTTTCTATGCTTCTACTCTCTTAATGCTTCATCTTTCATATGATAATAAAATCATAAGTATAATCCCCTTAGTGTATCATAGACACTCAAACAACTTAAGCCAAATAAATCACTTAGTCATGCAATAAAAAAATCACATTCAATTAATAAAGTTTCTACTCATCTAACTCTTCCATCTCTACTTTCATACCAGATTCATAATGTAATAGCATTAACCATGACTCAACACATTCAAACTGGTAGTTTCATCCCATTTGGGAACTTCACAGTAAAGACCCAAAAATCTCTTCCTCTCACAAATTCTTAACTTTCTCTAATCCAAAGAAAATATCACCACTACTGATATTATGCATTAAACTTATACTTCTCTTAAGAAATTTTCAATTATGCTGCAACCTTCAATCACAACAATCATACCATCAATTATATTTCCAAAAACAAAACATTAGATGTTAAAAGAATGAAAATAGTTTTTCTTACCTAAAAAAAATAATCATTGGATTTACAAGATTAAAGGTTCGATCAATGAACAAGGCAAAATTTCAGGATCACAAACAGAGGGATTCATTAACAATGAAAGAGACGACATGAAACTGAATAAGAACTTACATACAAGGGAAAATAAATTGCTCTTATAGAATGGGTAGAATTTTCGAACTCACCATTTAGAGGGTTTGACTGATGGTTTTGATAAGATTATTCGCCAAGTAGTGTTGATTCCTCAAAAAGGTAAAAGCTGATTCAAAATTTTGAAAGAGAAAGAAAATTTTTTGAAGAGAACTAAGTTTATTGAGAAGAAAATGGTTTTGTGAAAAGGAACTTCTGAGGCTTCTCACATATAAGAAGACAACTTAGACCATATGAGTGATTAAAAATATTGAACAATTTAGTCTTTTATGACTAAACAATTTTTTTTACTAATTATGAAAATAAATGTAAATGTACATATAAGAAAAGAGGAAATAAAACCTTCAAAAGAAGAAACAATGCACAAAAAGAAAGAAATGACAAATAAAATATTAAAAAGATCTAAGTATAAGGTTGTCCTATGTAAATTTGTTTGAAACATAGCAGACCATAAATTACAAATGTTCAAATATCTCAATAATTTTTTTTGATGGCCATCTAGACACGTCAAATAGAGCTATGATGTGTGTTCTTGGAATTGTTTTAACCACAAATAATATATTCTAATAAAAATTTATAGCAAATACATTGTTAATAATACTAAAATATTAAAAATTATTATAGATATATTTCTACTTACACACACACACAAATATTCCAACATAAAATTATTTAATTTTATTTATAAATGGATTTTTTTTGGTTACTAGTTATAACCACATTTACCTAGACTCCAACATTAACTAGCTGCGGTTTTTTTATTAAAAAATCTCGTATACATAAAAAAATGTTGGTTTGATTTAATTTAGTTTTAGTTTAATATAGAAATGTAAATTAAATTAACTTTAGTCGTTTGATTTGAATTGAATTTTGAGTTTTTCCGTATAAAATTGTTAAATGTCGTGTCGTTAAAGATTTATGAAAAAATATCTATTATTGCTATATATCATGAATTCTCATATTTATAACATTAGTCACGTGAATTTTTTAGTAAAAATTATAATATAAGTTTGTTGTAATTTTGATAAATGAAATCAAACTCTAAATGAGTTTCTCCAAAGACAAAAATTTTAATGGTTAATTAACTCAAAGTTACATTTTTAATTAACTCTAAATGACTATTTGGTTCAATTTCGATTGACTGAATCTGTGATCTAGTTGAGAGGAAAAATCAGATAAAATATAAAAAGAAAAGATTTATTATTAAATTTTTGAATCAGTTTTCTGTCTTTTTGAACCTTCTTGCACCTGTTTAAGACCCACAACATAAAAACATGTGGAAGTAGAAGGCCCACAGATATCTCAATGTTATGGCAAATCAAAACACCATCAAAAGGATATTGTATTTTAAACAAATAACAAATAACTCAATGTTACGTTATGTAAAGGATATTCAATAAAAAATAAATAATAGCTTTTAAACAAATAATAAAACAATATTTAACATCATTGGTTCAACCTGGATTTAATGGATTTTTAAATTAGAAACTCCGTATCCATCAACTTCTCTAATTTAATTTAGATAACCTAACTAAACTAAAGATTTTGAATTTTAATTGATTCAATAATATGGATTCATCAAACGAATCAACCCCTTAATACATAAACACGGCAAATTTTAACCATTAACCATTCCCTGGATTCAAGTTGGTCCATATAGCAATTCCGCTTGTCCCAACAGCAAAAACAATGACCGAAATTGCAATCACTCGATCTTTTGTCTCTGATATGCCATGCATGTCCCTGCACTCAAATGAGGACAAGAATGAAGAACATTAGACTCTGTTTTTCTTTCCATCTCTTGGTAAAAACAGAAAACATCAATCTATATATAAATTAAACAAAGTTATAAATACATAAAAAAGTAGTAAAAACTAGGGGATGAATTCAGTGATTTTTCCCATAACTATGTTCAATTTTCATTTTTTAAAGGGAGAAATATGTTTTTGACCCCTAACTTTCACTCAAAATTAGAATTAGTTCTTCTTTGAAATTTTGATCCAATTTACTTCTCTAACTTTTGAGATGCATTAATTTAATTATTTTAACAAAATTTTAATAAATTTGTTTGTCGTTTCAAACTTATTTCAGAATTGTATTTGAGTTTTGTACGATGTTTGATATATTTTCACTTCGGTGTCAACTTAAACACTGTCATAAATTGTGTTTGAAACATCAAATAAACTTAACAAAATTTGGTTAAAATAACTAATTCCACGTATTTCTATCGTTGGAAGACTAAAATAGATTAAAATTTCGAAGAGATACCGATTCTAATTTTCATTGAAAGTTAAAAAATCAAAAATATATTTAACCGAAAAAAATCAGTGAATTCGTCACCCAAAAATTGATAATAGCATACCTTAGAACAATTGCAGCAGGAAAGACGAACGAGGTGCAAACGACGGTTGTGGATCCCAAGAACTGAAAGAAATACCAAATGTTTGGGATGGCCACAGCCACCAAGTATGTGAGGGCAAGCAAAGACAGAGTGAGTGACACAAATCTTGGGGTGTCTGAAGCCAAGGGAGGTAAATTTTTGTTTGAGAAAATAAGTTCATCAATGTTGATCCTCAAGGAATAGTTCATGATGGGGAAGACAAGGGCAAGATGGAGTGCATAGCTTATTCTAACAATATCATTCAGCAATCGACCAACATGGGTATCAGAGTTTTCATCAAAGTTTACCAACACATCGGGCATGATTGAGTCCCCAAATAATAGGTACGCAAAGAAGCCAATGGCAAAGTAAACAACTATGCATATTACCAGAGAAATCTTCACAGCCTTACCCATGTGTCTAACTTTTCCAATCTCTGCTCTAATTGGATGAACTGCACCAAATCATGTGTTCATTCAATTTTTTTCTTCAAAATGAAAACAAAAAGTTATAAGTAATCATCAGTATGAAACTAACCATTGACATGGAATCCGAAACCAGTGACAAAAACAGGGATAGTGGTGAAAAGATCAAGGACTGTGACTTGAGAGAAATCAGGGACCATTCTTAGTGATTGAGTTTTGCCGGACAACAATGCACTGATCGCCATTGATGAGCATATTGCAAGAAAGACCAATGCCAGTAGGATTGATATTGCAGAAGTATACCTTAGTGAATCTGTTCACAGAAAACATCGAAAACAACTTGATTAGGCAATTGTTAAAGGGTGGCAATTAATTGCTTCTGCATTTGGGTAGTAACAAACAGTACTTACCAACACGACGTAACATTACGAGTGGAAGCATTATGAAGAGAACAACGATAAGAAGAGTAAAAGCACGAGAGGTCCACCAATTCATGCCAAACCATTCTTGTAGAACACCCAAGTGTGTAGTTCCGTTCGACTCATTTCCACACAGCACGTCTCCTTCATAAATCAACCCAATGAACACACTCAATTTTATATGTATCGCACACTTAAATACATATAACGCAGAGATATATTAGAAATATTTTTTAAATAAATCTAACATCTCGTTTAATAATTTTCTAATAATTGTATAGATTTAAATAAAGTTTAATCAATAGTAAATGTATATGAGAAAATATTGTATTAAATAGAGTATTGTTAAGGTTAACACTCAGATTCAAAAATGATATAAAGGCACATTAATCTTACTAAAAATTATTTCATCCGTCCACACTAACAATAGTTTTAGCTTTATTAGGAAAAAACAATCAAACTAAGTGATATTTTCAATAATACATTAATTTTTATTTTTACTTGATACATAATGAACTATTCTCTGTTTCAGTTAAAGTAAAATATTTATTAAAAATGAGATTATTTTAATAAAATCGTTTCAAAATAGTATACCTATTATTGTTGGAAAAAAAAACCTTAAATGGTAACCATAATAATGGACATTTTAATAATTATTTATTGTATATCCTACTCCCATAATTGAAATCAATTATTAGTCTGCTTCATCCGCAAGTGGCCACAGAACCACTGAAATCTTCATTTCTCAGGAACACGAGAAGTCCAGGTAAAAAGAAAAGGCTAAAAATAATCACAAGTTCCCTCTTCTTTAATTTTTTTTTCTACTGGTTTAGCAATAATTTGATTCCAATACTTGTGCATTTTCATTCTTATATTCAAGTAAAAATAAAATGAAAAAAAAAAATCATGCATAGCTAAGAACTCCAAAAATAAGGAAGAGGAAGTTACCTAGAATAATGAGATATATAATAAGGATTCCGAAATTGGTTATGAGAACGCAAATCTTAACGGCGAGGGATCCAACGGACCCAAACGATTCACCCATCATGCCCGCGTAAGTAGTGGATTTTCCGGAACTCGTGTACCTCAGCATAAACTCCACGGTCACATCTGTTACAAGTGCCACCAACAGGATCACCACGAACCCCGGAACTATGCCCAGCACCTTCATCGTCGCCGGAACCGACATGATTCCGGCGCCGATCATGGTTGTCGATATGTTGAACACCGCTCCGCTGATTGACCCATTCGGCGCACTCCGATGCTCCGCCGAGTGCCCGCACTCCGGCGACAGGAGCGGCTGGACTGCTTCAATGATGTCGGAGTGAGATTCAATCTTCATTCGGAAATCATGAATGTTGTGTATCGGAAGAAGAGTGGAGACACAAGCACGCCATTTTTATCCTTTTCTATTACCTCCTTTTATCAGTGACAAAAAAAAAAACAAAACTCCTTATTTAAAAAACAACTCAATCAACATTCTTTGTTTTTTATTTTATTTTTTATTTTCTTTATCTGTTTCTAACTATCTATGACTTTGATTAGTCTCGAAAAGTATCCGTCAAATCAACAAAGCACTGTCTTCTTTTTCTGTTTCATATATTATTCTCTTAATTAAAATACAAAAAAAGTGTTTAGAACCATAAATTTAGATTTTTTTTGTAATTAAAATGAAGTTGTGATATTACATATATGACGTGTAATTCTGATCTTCTCGTCTGGAACCTCTATTATGTTTTGTCGTATCGTAGAAATGGGATCGAATTGATGATTCATATCTTATCTTAATCCACTGAATTCATAGGAACTGGATCCAAAAGGCATGTTTCTGTATTTGTCATACTCATAAGGTTAAAGTAGACTTTAAATCCATACCCAGAATCGTTTAAATTATTTTTAATATTTATTTATATGACTTTCCATGTATGTATTTTTTGAATTAAAATTTGTTGAATACTTAGATATATTATTATAAAAATTATAAAATTAAGAATTTTTTAAATTAAATGAAATTAAATATTTTAAGTACTAAATATGTATTAAAAAATCATAAATAATATTTAAATATTATATTTTGTAATACTTGTCACAAATGACTAAATTGACTTAATCTTGGTGGATATAGTTCTTAAACATAGGTATGGTTTATTAATTTTTACTGTGTAATTAGTAATTCATTTTTCTCCAATATAACAATTTCGGTTACACAATTTAGTGATTCGTGAATTTGATTTTAATATGACTTTTAATTAAGAGAATATTCATTAAAGGAAACTTTCATTTCTTTGATGAAATTTGTTAAACAAAGTACATTAAATTCGAAGGCTTAAAAATTATTAGTAATTTTACCTTTATTATTACTAATAGGGTTTTGTTTAAATCATAATTCATAAAAGGGATTTTTAACCGTAATTAAAAATTATAAAATTTTGATTTAGTTAGTTATGTCAAACAAGCATTAAAAACAACGTAGAATGGAGAAGATAAAATATGAATCAAACAATTACATAAACTTCTAATAGGAGTGTTTAGCTATTTATGATTAGCAGTTATATCAACATTATATCAATTTTATAACTTTAAAATATCAGTAGGTGAAATTAAACTCGCAACCTCTCTCGTTCTCTCTTTTAACTTTACAACTAAACTATTTTATAATTCCACTCAAATGTTTACTTGGTTGCTAAATGATAATGTTCGTTACTCAAGTAATAGTTTTTTTTGTTTGATTATGAGACATTTAGGGTTTAGGTTAATTAGTTGTTCCCCCTTAATAAATCTTATTGTTAAAGTTTTGGTGTGACGAGGTTTTACACCGGATTTTGGAGCTTAATGTATTATTATACTAAGTTCTATCACTTAAGTTCTATGTCGACATTGGAATAGTGGGAGTGTCAATGATAGTTATTTCTTCGGTGCAAAATTAGAATTCATCATTTTATTTGTAGTGATTTTGAAATTTTAAATTGTAATCATATATTTTATTATTGATATTATTGTGAATAATTTATAATTGTATAAGTATCAGAGAAAAAATATCACTGTGTAGTTAGTTGATGTTTTATACAAATATTAAGTTGAGATATTGAATAAGATTCCAAATTTTTGACTACATTAAGTCAAACATGAGAATGAATTAAATTTCAAATATTAAGTCAAGAGTTGAGACTCATCATACTCAATAAAGTGTATAAAAAAATAATTCTGGTATAAATTATTGTTAGCTTGGATCTCTATCAAAGGAGATATATTACTAAATAAATTAAATATTATTAGAAGTATATTAACTTTTAAGTCTGATTTTAATTTTAATATTTTCAAAGTAGACAACATTTATATTTTTGTTATTAATAAGATAGATAATTTTTGTTTTATATATTTAATGTATTTTTTTATAAATTAATGATATAATAATAGATTTAATTAAATGATTAATCTATCTTTATTTTTCTTTTATGTTTTATGTTTCATTATAAATTTTATTTTATTATAATTATCTTTTGACAATGCGATAGATAGCTTTTTTAAGAATAAGAGCAAGAAGAGTTACATAAACATTTCATATCATATCACACGTATTATTATTATGATGGTTATATATTTATTTATCTAATAACTAATATAACGTAATGATATGTTACTTTAAGTTTCCTTTTAGTTTAGGTGTTAAATTCAAATATAAATATATATATATATATATATATATATATATATATATATATATATATATATATATTTATAATTTATTTGTTTAAATTGTTAAGAGAGGATGTTTTTGGTTTATAAAATAGTTTAATTTATGAGATTATTAAAATTTAAGAATAAGTGGTTTTGCAAATACTATTAACATTTAATTAACATTCAAATGATTAAAATAGATCAAATAGTTCTAAATAATTTAAATTTTGTGTGAGTTTTTATTTTACAAATTTTAAGACATGTAAAGGGATTCATCCTTTTTTTTAATTTAAATGTTTTTTAAAATTAAAATAATTAATTTACTTATTTCTTATTTTTAAGTAATTATTTTTTAAATTTAATTGTTTTTTATCTGACTTTTTTGAAATTTAATTATTTATAATAAAAAAGTTACCTGTAAAATAAATAAAAATGATATTTTATTATAAAATTATTTATATTTTCGTTTATCTTCAAATAAGAACCATTTTTCTAATATAATAATTATTATATGATAGTTTGATATAAAGACTTTTATTATTTATTATTAATCTTGTAACATACGTTAAAATATTTTTGACCAAAATGTATGATAATAATATATTGATGAAAGTGCATTTTTAGTAAATTATTTTGTTTGTAATGGATGAAATGGCGGAACGAGCGGGCCCCAGAGAAAGCATCTTCCCAATGGGAGAAACTAACCATTGTTGTAATTGCGTGTAAAATTTTCATTCGTGTTAGAGTTCAATTCGGTGATAAAGAGTTTCTGTCAAAGAACAATTAACGAAGACTGCATGAAGGAGAAGGAATCGATCGATTGATTCCAACAGTTGAAAACATGGGCGATCATTTGGCTAGGGCCCAGGATTTCGAGAGCAAGGCAGAGAAGAGGCTCAACGGTTGGGGTTTGTTTGGCTCCAAATTCGAGGACGCCGCTGATCTCTTCGACAAATCCGCCAATTCCTACAAGCTCGCCAAATCATGTAACCTTCATTTTCTCCAAATCCTTAGATTAATCATTATTAATGCATGCCGATCATGTCGTGTTGGTTAAGCTTTCGGAATTAATTCATGTTTCAGGGGACAAAGCAGGATCCACGTACATCAAATTGGCGAATTGTCATTTGAAGGTAACTAGTCTATTTCGTTTTTTTTTTTTTGGGTGTATATGTTCTGATTTGATTTTCTCTACGTGCTGTGACGAATTGTATTGTTGTAGTTGGAAAGCAAGCATGAAGCTGCCCAAGCTTATGTTGACGCTGCGCATTGCTATAAAAAAACTAATACAAATGGTATTTTTGCGGTTATAATTTACATACATTAGGAATATATTTTTGAGAACAATTGAACATGTTTCTTTTTGATTGTTTGTGTGCGTGTGTTTGGGGTAAAGTTAACGTGTGCTTGCCCGTGATCAAATTGTTTAATGCATGCCAGTGCTTAATGGAATTTTCGATGCTGAGGTTCTTTTTGTTTCTTTTTAATGCAGAGGCTGTATCTTGCTTAGACAACGCTGTAAATATTTTTTGTGAGATTGGAAGACTCTCTATGGCTGCTAGATATTTGAAGGTATCTTACTATTATTTTTATTTGGAGGTATCCTTTTTCCATTTGACAATGCTTTTTGGGGCTTTCTAGCAGGGATTGTCGTGCATGTATCATGATTGGATTGAATTTTTCTGTATGAGCAGGAAATTGCGGAGTTATATGAGGCTGAACAAAATATCGAGCAGGCAGTAATTTACTTTGAAAGAGCGGCTGATTTTTATGAAAATGAAGAAGTGAACACTTCTGCAAACCAGTGCAAGCAAAAAGTTGCTCAATACTCTGCCCAGCTAGAACAGTAAGATTTTTCTTATTTTCTGCTTATTTTGATCTTCTCTTATTGCAATGAACTGTGAGGAGGGCCTTGATAATAATGCTTGAAGATAGTTTTCTTCTATTGTTCTGTGTTTGTTCTTTACTATGTTTTTTGGTTTAGTAAGCTGGCAAATATTGGCCTCTACCGCTGGGTTACGTGGTTTTCACAAATATTAGCCGATTGCTGCATTTAATCTTATTCATATATTTGATGTGTGGGGTGGTTTCTATTTAGAGCAGTAACTCCGAATAATGTCAAGAAACTTTATCATAGCCTTCTCTGTATGTTAAATACAATATGAACTGTTCTATTTTTTTATATATCTCCAGATATCAGAGGTCAGTTGAGATTTATGAAGAGATTGCTCGCCAGTCTCTAAACAATAATTTGCTGAAGTATGGAGTTAAAGGACATCTTCTTAATGCTGGCATTTGCCAACTTTGTAGAGGCGATGTTGTTGCTATTACCAATGCACTGGAGCGATATCAGGTCCGAAATTTTCTACGAATTTACATCTTGAGACTCTGATAACATCACCAGTTACTAAATTCTTTGGAATGTATTTGTTTGTGCAGGATTTAGATCCAACATTTTCAGGAACGCGTGAATATAGATTTCTTGCAGTATGTTGCTAGTTGTGGACATATCAATAACTGCTCCTCTGTTAAAATGCTCTTATTAATGTTTGGTTTTGTTATAATGTACTGACAATTTTAAAAATATGGACAGGATATTGCTGCTGCAATTGATGAAGAAGATGTTGCGAAGTTTACTGAAGTTGTAAAAGAATTTGATAGCATGACCCCTCTGGTAAGCTCCAAATTGTCGTCAAATCAACAAGATTTTTTATTTTTTTCAATGTAATTAAGATCTGTATTCTTTTTGAAGAATGAACATATCAAAATTGAATTAACCCAAATGTCAGCAATCTAGTGATCTTGTGTCTCTAATTTGCATCTGCTTTGAATGTTCCCGTGAAATATTGATTTATTCATTTAAAAACATAGGTTGGAAGATTTTTTTTTTTCTGCACTGGTTATATTGAGAAATTTCAGTCAGACAACATAAAATGGAATAGAATTCTACAATTTTATTTGCGAGATGAACGTTGAGGAAAAATAATTCTCATTATTTTGTGTACTACTATGTTGAACCCAGTTATGAACTGTTGTTATTGTTAACTTAAACTCTCATTTGATCAACATCGAGTGTTTACGTCAATGTTTTGTAGGATTCTTGGAAGACAACACTTCTTTTGAGGGTGAAGGAGAAACTGAAAGCCAAAGAACTTGAGGAGGATGATCTTACTTGAATTGGATAATAGTCTCCTTATGGTTGGATATCTTGTTTGATATTTTTTTCATCTTGTATTATGCTTCTTTGTCTAGTTGTTCATCTCACTACTAATATAAATTGTACTTTGCTTTGAGTTTCAATTGAAGTGGTCTTCATGAATTCTTGAAATGAATATGTTGAGGTAGCTAGAGTCTCATTTGTTGATCCACTTTTATTGGATTTGCATACATATCCTGGGCAGTTTTGATCATAAAGAGACTTTAAAATAGCAATTTATTTGGAAGAATGAAAAAGGTCTAAAATTCTTACCTGTTAATTTTTCAACTCATTCAAAAAGAAACACCTTGATTGTCATCTTTGTTAGTAGTTGCATTCCAACCTAAAGCCTTATAGGTGGAAGACAGTTAACTAATAATGTTTTAGTTGTTATTGTCAATTAGTTGTATTTTAACTCTATGTGTTCATCTCTTCTTCATAAATATAATCGTACATACATCATCATATACACAAAAACTATAGGTAGATATATGATAATAGTAAATTATTATTATTATTTAATATTATTTGATGTTGTGAAACAGGTAGTAACCAGATATAAACACTGAAATAAACAACATCGCATAGTTGTTCAAAGTGATATCATCTTCACTAATATCTATTTAATTTTAAATAGCTTACTACATAGAACCGTTGAATAGTTGCATAATCTACTGTGCACAGCTCAGCTCAGCCGACATAAAAGAAGATATTGACCTTCTAAACAAAACAAGAAAATTTCTATTTTAAACATCTGCCGAAACAATTATTACGCGTGTTTACACTACTTAATTATACGTTAAAAAATACAATATTATTTTTTCGCAGAATAATAAATCATACACGTAAGGAAAAAAAGTGGCAGGAATAAAGCAACCATCATGTTATTATAAGTTTACGATAAATAAAGATTGAATAAATTGAGTGACACGAAAAAGAAAGAAAGATGATATTAATTAGTGTATTTGTCATGGTAGCAGTGGCTGATTGGACCTGTCTTTCCCTTCCACAATGATAAGCTTCTAGATAAATTATAACCCGACAGTTTGAATTTTTAAAAGTGGAGTAAATTAAGAAAGAAAAAAATGGAACATAAAGAAAAAAAAAATAAAGCAAACCTGTGTTGTTTAAATAAACATTATTAAAAAGAAAAAAAAAATAACTTATTTAAATAAATAATATAAATACAAAAAGGGGCCCCACCTCCAAATTTTCCTTGTTTTTTTAAAGAAACTTCGAAATTTTCTTTTTTCTTGATTGTTTCCACTAATGTAATAATTGTCTGAATAATACAAAAAAAACACATGATATATCGTTTTTTATTATCCTCTTTTTGACTCAACCACACAGTGCGACTGTCGTCATGGTTGTTTGAAGAAAAAATAAATTTAATTTTCAATTTTGACCCATCAAATAAATTTTCAATATTTTCAATGTGTACTTCCTTTTAGTTTTCGGGGAATTGGCATTCTGCAATCCCTTTGACCAGATGCAGAGAAACAAACAACTCTTCCGTTCGTTTCATATGCGATTTCTTTGTTTTACGTCTTACAGTTTGCACTTTCCAGAGTTTAGATTCGTTATTTGCTTGTGAGTTTTTACAGAGAATATAACTCTTCCTTGGATTCAAACTCGTTCTTCCTTTTTTGTCACCTTACAGGTACGTTTACTTGCTTGCTCTTAACGCCTCGTACCTTCAACCTTTGATATTGTTGTTCTTTTTTTTTCTTTTCTTTTTCTTTGCTCTTTTTCTTGAGACGAATCTATTGGTGTTATTTACATTAGTTTTTGTGTAATTGTCAGTTGATATTTTTGTTGTAGGTTGTGAATTATAATTAACTAAAGTGAATGATGATCTGTTTACTAGGTTATCGTCGCATATATTAAAAAAAAGTCTGAATTTTTGTCTTTGTGCGAATGAATACCCATGAAATTTGATATGGGTTTGAAATTTATCACAAATGTTCTGTTCTTATCCTCGCTAATTTTGTTCCTAACAGTCATTATAGGGTTCTGATTTTGATTGAGAAGGTTCAGGCTTCATATCAGAATGGTTACGGTTGATAATGGTAAAGATGAAATTGAGGAATCTAATGGAAATAAAGTAAATGACGTTGCTTCCATAGATATTTCAACATCTGGAAGAACGCTGGTGGGAGATGAAAACTCTCAGAGGAAGTTCCAGAGCACCTTGAGTTTTCTTCCCAATAGGATCAACTTGTTGAAATTTGGGTCTGCATCTGCAAAATTCAAGCGGCTTGCAACAGAAAAGGACCAGATTTCACAGGGTGTGCCTTCACCGAGTTCTCTTCGCTTGAGGGAGCGCTTCAGTGGCATGTTTGCTAAGAAGCTTGACTGGGGTTCACTCAAGAAGATGTCTGTTGAATGGATTAGGGACCCGATGAACATGGCCCTTTTTGTGTGGATCTTGTGTGTTGCTGTTTCTGGTGCAATTCTGTTCCTTGTCATGACTGGCATGTTGAATAGTGCGCTGCCAAGTAAGTCTCAGAGAAATACATGGTTTGAAGTGAACAATCAAATACTCAATGCACTGTTTACACTGTTGTGTTTGTACCAGCATCCAAAGAGGTGCTACCACCTTGTGCTTCTGTGCAGGTGGAATCCACAAGATATCCCAAAACTTCGAAAGGTGTATTGCAAGAATGGGACTTATAAGCCCCATGAGTGGGCACACATGATGGTAGTGATCATTCTCCTTAATCTGAACTGTTTTGCTCAATATGCACTTTGTGGTCTAAACTGGGGGTATAATAGATCTGACCGCCCCGCCATAGGAGTTGGAATATGCATATCTTTTGCTATTGGTGCACCTGCAGTGGCTGGTCTGTATTCCATTCTTAGCCCTCTGGGTAAAGATTATAATTCTGAGATGGATGAAGAAGCACAGGTTGAAGATTCTGTTGCTCAGAGGCAAGACCAGCTGAGAGTGAAATCATTTCAGAAGAAATATTCATTTGCATCTAGACAGCAACAGAGGGTTATTGAAAGTAGACCACAGTGGAGTGGAGGAATACTTGACATTTGGGATGACATTTCGCAAGCATATCTATCACTTTTCTGTACATTTTGTGTCTTTGGTTGGAACATGGAGAGGCTTGGCTTTGGAAACATGTACGTTCACATTGCTACTTTTATGCTGTTCTGTATGGCTCCCTTCTGGATTTTTACCTTGGCTGCTGTTAATATTGAGAATGACACTGTTAGACAGGCTCTAGTGGCTACTGGGATCATTCTTTGTTTTTTTGGTGCACTCTATGGTGGCTTTTGGAGGATCCAGATGAGAAAAAGGTTCAATTTGCCTTCTTATAACTTTTGTTTTGGCAAGCCTTCAGCTTCCGATTGCACGCTTTGGTTATGTTGTTGCTGGTGCTCTCTTGCTCAAGAAGTAAGGACGGCAAATAGCTATGACATTGTAGAAGACAAATTATGCAGAAAAGAAGGTTCTTATAGTGACCAACAGCCAATGTCACCTTTGCCTCGTGAAGATGTGGCATCAATCAAATCTGGCACAAGTTCTCCTTTGGGTAACAACTCTTCCCCTTCTATGATCAAGCCATCCAGTCCTCTAAGTTCAAGTAGTTTCTTGAAGGAATATCGTAGTCCAGAGAGACCACTATCTACTGTAAAAGAAGAGCTTTCTGAAAGAGGAAAAGATGATACAATGAACCCACCTATTCCACCATTAATGCAAAGGGAATCTCTTACTCCTTGAAGGTGAAAAGCGGTGATGCTTTCTGCTTCCTACTAAACATGGCATTATAGGGGATGGTCCATTGAATTTTGTGCTTAGTATATCCTAGTTCATGGTTTTATCCTCTCAGTTCTCACACTGTATATCAGCCTTGAATTTTTAGGAAGTACATTCTTGATGTTGAACATCAGTCACATTGTGTAATTAATTGATTAGATGTCTGCTTGAAACCAAGGTCCTTTTGCTTCTTTTTTGAGGTTTTCCTTACAATTTTCCCCGAAGATGAGATGATTTCGACGACAGAGGAAAAGGTTGTAGAGAACATTGTACATTCTTAAATCTTACCGTGTTCCTTCTTGTGAGAGTTAAAATAAATGATTATGTATACACAACCAGGTCTGGTTCTCCAAATAACTTGTTCACTGCTGTTGAGTTTCCCTGTTCATTTCAAGGCATTGGATACAGCTTGTTCAATCCAAGATATATCCATGAATGCATTACTGTGATCTTTCTGTGATGTTATTAATCACAACAAGGAGCATCTTTTTGTTAAAGGTGTGATATTGTATTGGAGGGGGCGCGTGTAGGAGACAGAACAATCTGATTTAATTTTATTATTTTAATTATACCATCAATTTATTTTAGTATTAAAGTTGGATATGCTCTCATTTAATTAAAGGGTCTTCAATAGATTGATTTTTGGCTTCTGTTTAATTAGCGTTGTAACTATATTGATTATAATCGGTTTGATTTAAAAGTATGATGTTAATATTACTAAATTTATATGTATGAATATAAGTATATTCTAAATTGAATCGAATGATTTTCTTAATTTTTTTACCAAATTCAATAGAATCTATTCAAGAAATTCATTTTTCATTTTACATTTCATAATTTATATTACATTGAATTTTTTTTAACAAACACGATTAATAAATCTTGGTTTATTTATTACTAATAATGATATCATGTATTATCTAACATCTATATGTTTTGTTAAGCAAATCTAATTCAGTTGGCCGAGTGATCGTAAATTTCTTATCTTTATTTAATTTCTATTTATAATATTTTTTACATATTTTAATGAAATAATTGGTATGGAAAATAATTTGTGCTCATAGAACATGACAAATTATTTAGCTTTTGAAATTCAACATTTTAGGACTTTGATTTATGATTAAACATCATTATGGCTATGAAAAATCTTCTACCTCCCCAAGACAATTCTTTTGCAACTGATTAAGTTGAAACATTTATACCCCAAATGCAAACGTGTTAGTTATATGGCAGACTTTGGTGCCACCAGAAGAGTATAGGCATGACTATATTTCATTTGAATTAGAAGATTTTCCAATTGATGTCTCTGTGATGTAAGTGTTTATATTTTGACAAAATCTTATATTAACCTTTTTAAAGAAGTAATATTCTAACCTCACGTTAATTTCAAACTCTACATTATCTACAAATGAAAAAGATATGCAAATGTAAATCACTTTATCAACACTATAATAATTTGTCTGTCCAAAAAAAGAAATTGTTTGAGATGTCTGAAATCAGATTTGTCAATGATCCAAGCATTCCATAGAAAAGCATACCTAGTTTGTTCACAGTTGTTTTGTATATACACACAGTTTGTCAAACAAATGATACATTAACATTGAATGAAGGACCTTTGGTTTGAGTTTTTTCACAAAAAATTGCTGACAAAGGCACCCTGGTAATTCTTCTGGTGTGAATTTATGTGTTGTCATGCACCTTCTCTTCTTTCTCTTCTCCAATCCCATGGCTTTTCAGGATTTTTTGAAGCCCATAACCCAACACGCTTTGCTCTGGCTTGTTTCTCCCACTAACATAACAACTCAAGAAAGTTAGGATATTTATAACTTTGAAAAACAATGAAAGAACCATAACATTGGTCAGTAATTACTGTTTCTAGTTCCTGCCGTTTGTCATAGGCTGTGTAGTGCCATGCTAAACCCTTCTTTAACATTATTTCCTAGTCATAAATGAAAATCAAAATGAAAAACTCAGAAACTAATAAAAACACGTATAGATTCAGAGTAAAACAATGAAATGATTACCTGTACAAAAATGCCATTACAATAGATATCACCTACACAACGACCATAGCGATCATCTCCATAAACAAGGACCCTCAAAGGCTTTCCTTGAACAAGCTTGACCAGTTCAGCTTTAGCTTCCTTTCCATAAGGCATTGCACTTTCTGGTGCATCAATTCCCCTGTTTTGTTTCTAGAGTTCATTACCGGCTTCCAAAACAACTCAACATTCTATCACTAGTGTTTGTTCAGTCATTACCTTAATCGAATCCTATATTTCTTAGCTAGGATTTCCTCGTTTTCACCAGGAATCACCCTAAATAGCCAAACAATTAGAAGAAAAATAGCATGTGTTGGAAGCATAGACATATGAAGCTATAAGAAGCTGGGAAACTACAAACCAACCGATATCCTGCATCAATTATCTGTTTGTGAAATGCATCAGCGTCTTGAAAGTTCCTCCGGGCACGTGCTTCTGATCTTTTCACTGCTGCTGCATGAACGTTGCCAGGGACAAATGCTGATTCTCTGGGGTCTGTTGTGCTGACATACACTGTTACGGTATCCCCATCTGCTACTGCTCTTGCATCAACCTGGTCCCATTGAAAACAATGATGAACAATGTCATTTTGTCAGAAACCACATTTTCAGCACAAGTACACATGATTTTATTATTTTATAGATTGCATGAAAATGTTATATTCTTACAGGCAAGGTGTGCATTTCAAATTGAACTCCATCAGGCAAGGATGAAGGGGCTTGAGCAGTTCCTTGAACGAGGGTGTGTGGCGGAGGAAGACCATAGAAAGCCAACAATCCCTGTAAATGAAGCAACATAAATTTCATCCACAATGAATTTTTTCTTTTGCAGGTAGCTTGGCCTCTTTGGTAAGGTAACATAACATTAGAGTGCACTCATACTTAATTCAAGGTTAGGAAGTTCATGCAAACCTCAACATCTGCTTTTTGGTGCCTTTTCAATGTCTGAATGACAAGTGTAGCTGCTTCTTCAGGTGTCTTAGGAGGGGGTTTTGCCTCTTTCCAAGCATCTACTAACTTTCTATACCTTCAAAAAAATTGTAAGGAACAGAAAGGGCACGCACACATAGTTCAAAGGCAAAATATTTTTCTCAACAATCACATGCAAGAAAATAGAACAAACTAAAGTTTCTCACATAAGTTAATCAGAACATACCAATTAGCCTGAGCCTTCTTAGAAGACACAACATGCTTGCTGAGTCCTTCCGGGACCTAAAAGATTTGAAAAGGGAAAACACAGAGACCTCACAAAATCAGTGTACTAAAATAGCTGAAAAGCATAAAAACCTCACGAACTGAACATGCCAAATTAGCTGAAAAACAGAATCAGACAAAGAGTGAGTTCCTGATCAAAGGATGAAGGGAGCAAAATGCATGCACCTGCGAGGTGATGTCAAAGTGAAAGAGATCATGGGCAAGTGCTGATACACCAACGGTGGCAGAGGACACGCCGTGAGGCCCAAGTGAATCAGAATCACCAGCTGCAGTGGGCTTGCAGCAATGCCCGTAGAGAAACCTCAGGGCGTTCCCCATGATTCAGTTTGATCAAAGCTTGAAACTTTTTGGGAAAATGAAGGAGAAGAAAGGGGAAAAAATCTAGGGGCAAGAGCAAATCAGGAATTGGGATTTGGTACAGAGAAAGTGAACAGAAAAACAGGTGGCGTGCTATGATTGGCAATTGCCTTGAATTCTTAGTTTCTTCTAATTGTATAATGTTGTTGGGAAGGAACTGTAAAAGGACCTCGTCAACGGTCTAACGTAAAACATGGGTAACGCTTTTTTGATGATAATGGCATGGTTAAAACTAATGTAATGCTATATCACTTTAAAACTAATTTAAGATTTTCATTTACATGTTACTTTTGAGAATCAGAATTTATTGTTCCCACTACTTCAAAGATGATTATATACATTTATTTATTTATTTATTTATTATCATATGTTATCTTATTATTGTGTGTATTATTTATTCAAATTTAAGTACAGATACCATGTGCAGGTGGAATAGATCTCAATTAACGTTAATAGATGTTAAGTATTTGTATTTATTTTTTCAAACGTGTAAACTATTAGTATGTTGACTTTCAATTTTATGTATGTATTTTTCATTAATTATTAATTTGAGACACACACAGAGAAAAACGTAAGAAATAAGAAAAAAAATAAGAGTTTAATTTGAAAAAAGAACATGAGTAAGGAGAAAGATTATTTTGTTTATTATAATGATTTTATTTATTATTATCATAAAAAATATATTTATATATAGTTAGCTATAAATGATACATGCATAATTAATTATAACATTACTTATAATCAATTATAAATATGTCTGTGAAAAATACATATTAAAACTGAGATTGTATACCATGTAACTGGTTATAAAAAAAAAATATTTTGACATCATGTAAAATAAAATATATTTATTTTACATCTATTTTCGTAATGTAATAATTTACATTAAAATATAAAAGAGATATAACTAAAATATTGATGTATTAAATTATCATGTGGATGTAATTTTTAATTGTAGAGTGTCAACGAATCATCTCCCTTGATATATTTTAAAATACTCATCAAACTAATTATTACTTTGGATTCATTGGCTACACAAAGGAGAAGGTTGATATTTTAAAGTGATCTAAATGCGTACTATTATTTAGAATGTTTTGTAATAATTATTTATCTAAGGAAAAGTGGAGATAGTTGGTAAGAAAAGGTTTTAAAAGAGTGTTTCCTTCAATCAAAATAATAATTTATCGTACTTTACTACAATCCACTGTGTAATACCAGCTTGGCCATGCTTCAGCAAAAGAGAGATAGGAAGGACAAAGGACAGAGCAAAGTCATTTAAATTTATCTAAAACATTAACTTCCCAAGTTAAAACTTTATTACCGTGTAAAATGCTATTTGTCGGATTTAAACATCTTACAAGAAAATTTTATCGGTTAAAATACTTTTTTATCAAGTTTTATCAAATAAATTCTAATTTTGGTTTTATATTTAAATAGATTTCAATTTTCGTCAATTTTGTTCAATTTGATCTTTTTTGCTAGTACCGTTTAAATCATTAACGATCATGAACAGTGGCTGTCACGTGTCACTTCGTGATTTTTTTATTTTTATTTTATTTTTAATTTTTTTTAAATGTTCGCGTGTCAACCCAACCGTGTGTCAGGTGTCAAAGTCAATGTTCTATATTTAATTTGGTCCTTATATTTATTACTTTTAGTCTCAATTTTTGTTAACATGAACCGATTTGGTTTCTCTCCAAATTGAAATCAAATTTAATTTTTATATTAAAATTCACATTTTTTTATTAAATATTTTTATATAATATATTAAAATTCACATCATTATAACTTTGACATAAAAATTAAATTTGGTCACATCTTCGATAGGGATAAAATTGGTCAATTTTAAACAAAATTGGGACTAAATTGAACAAAAATAACAAATATAGGGACCAAATTAAATATAGAACATTGATTTTGACAGATGACACGCTACTGGGTTGACACGTGGACATTCAAAAAAAATTTAAAATTTAAAAAAAATAAAAAAACTAAAAAAAATTTAAAAAAACCACGAAGTGACACACATACTACTCGTGGTCGTTAATGATTTAAATGATGTTAGCAAAAAAGGATTCAATTGAATAAAATTGACGAAAATTGAGACTTATTTGAACACAAAACCAAAATTAGAACTTATTTAACAAAATTTGACGAAAATTGGAACTAAAAAGATATTTTAATCAATTTTTTTCTACACAGAAGTCGAGATAGGATTGCTCATACAAATTAGAGATGATACTTAGACCATATCATACCATTACTGTTTATAAATAGAATCATCATGTTAAATTAAGGTGAGTTGTTAATTAAAATATTAGGATATCTTAAACCTGCTCAACTTAGGTATTATTATCTAGTTTAGACCTATTTTGACAAGAGCTTATCAAAAGTACTATGAAGCACTATTTATTATGCATACACTATATGCTATTTGTATAACATTTATTATGTTTAGCATACAATGTTTACTCTATCGATAACAATGACACTGTTTTCAGCAAAATCCTCAAGCAAAGAAATATTTTTGCCAAAAGATCAAATCATTGATGAAGAAGTATTTAGAAAAATATTCCTTAATATGAGGTGAACCTAGTCATCTTTTTTCACCCATCTCTTCTTAATAGAAATTTCATCAATAATTGTTATTATAAGTTACTGAGGATAATTATATTTGTCAACGGATTTATCGTTAGATAATTGTAATTATAAGTTATTATAAAAAATATCCTATAATGATAAAATTGTAATTTATTAACAGATATTGTCAAAACGAAAATATTTGTTAATAAATTAAATTGTAAAATTTATCAGAAAAATCTACTAATAAAGTTAAATTTACTGAAAAAATTATTTTCAAAATTTATTATCGTCAATAATAATACGTTGGTAATTATAAAAATTTTAAGAGCATGAAGGACTACTTCACCTATCCATGATTACAAATAAAATGAACTCTGATGAAAACAAAAGTGGCGGAAAATATTTTGTTTCCCATAGCTCACAAATTCAACTATGTGGTTTGTTTAATTAGAAAGACAAGACTCTAGCAACATGTGCCACAAATCCATTGTTAGGTGTTTCAGTTGTCACAAATTAAGGCCCTCCCAATAGGAATGTCAAAACAAATAAAACAACTATATTAAGATTTCTTAAAAAATGTTACTCGTGTCTTGGTAAAATAAACGATTTCATGTAATAATGGTTTTTAGACCTTGTTGTAGCAATCACATTTATAATACATAAAAGAATATTTTACGTACTTGAATGAGCAATTAGCAAATAATTTGAGACTATATATGGAATAGGACAGTCTTTGTGGAGAAAGGAAAAAGGAGTTTTCAATTACATGTCAACAATAATCAAATATAAGGGACTAATAAATAATGAAAATAAAAATATTTTAACAATAAAGAAAATAAAATTAATTAGCATTTTGCAGTCTCCTTCATCCAAATAATTCAGCATTATCCCAGTTTGAGAAATGAAAGCTTCAGAAATAATTTGTTGGCTGATGCATTCCTCTTCCTTATTGGGAGATTGTGCTAGTGGAAGCCAGTAATTCCCAGATCAACAATTTGGAATAAAGTTTTATGCACCTTTCCTTCACACAAAGTGAAAGATTCCATCTTTCATATGCAGAACCAGATTCTTCACTGCATGCTTTTTCATATAAAAATGGAAGCATCTCATAACACTCTTTTCCTTGTTCTTTCTTCTGCCTTCTCTTCGCTTCTAACATCAGAGACTCGAATTTTTTGCCAATTTTTCTCTCACAGATAAATTACAATGGCAAATGTAAGAAACTTTCCTACTTGGCTCATTCATCCTTTTGTTTTCAGCTATATATATGAGACAGAAATAAAAGTCGTTAAAGTTTCTTGTTTTTGTATCTCAGGTGGTGGAAGTGAAGGTTGGTTTACACTGTGACGAGTGTATCAAGAAAATTCTTAAGGCCATCAAGAAGATCGAAGGTATATGCAACTAATTTCCAAAATGTAATTAGGTTTAGGTTTTGGTACATAAAATTAATTTACTATGTTGTGAACTTGATCTCTTGTTTACTGTGAATAATTTTTTTGCAGATATTGAGACGTATAACGCAGACAAACAGTTGAACAAGGTGATGGTAACAGGAGATGTTACAACGGAAGAAGTTATTAGGGTTCTTCACAAGATTGGGAAGAATGCAACCCCATGGGAAGATGCTCAACCCTAACCCAATTGCTGAATTCAACTTTTCTTTTCCGAAACAAACAATATATAAATTATAGTGTACACTCATGAACTTATATTCTATCATATATGTGAGGTTTGAAGAGGTATAACAATGTCCCATTTCAATTTTGTAATTCTTGACCTTTATCTCAAAACAAAAGCACATGATAGAGAGACATCAAATGAAATAATGGATCTATAAAAGTATAATTATTCTATTTATTTGTATACAATCTTATTGTTTAATTAACATTATAAATTGTTTTAGCAATAATAAGAGTACATGTGATTGTTTTTGTTGTAGTTGTCTCATATAATTAGGAATAGGGATGTCAACGGGGCGGGGTACAGGTAGTAGCTCTTCCGTACCCTACTCGCTGGATAAATATTTGTCCCGTATCCGTATCCATATCCGTCGGATATCCGTTATGCGAGTACCCGTCTATTTTTTTCATATCCGCGAGTATCCACGGGTATCCGCGGGTATTTACAAAAATATTTAAAAAAATAAATATTTAACCATAATTAGTGTTTAGATCAACAAGTCCCCTTTCTCCGATTGATTCTTGAAAAACAAACAAATAAAAAATCACTGCCAATTTATATTGTAGTTTATTTTTAAATAAAATATTAAAGAAATTACTAACTTCATCAATGTCCACCTCTTGCAACATTGTATAAAGTTTCATGTTGTCCAATTTTAATCTAGAAGAGCCTTAAAACATAAAAAGTTCAGTAAAAATTTCTAACAATCACTTAATTAAAATATCTAAGTAAAAGTGTTAATTTCATTACCTTTCATGTTGGTCCATAACCGGTCTTAGAGACACATCAATACCTCCACAGTATATGGAAGTAATTTACTCATTTGTGGGGTAAGAATCTGACCACCATTATTGGATGAAGACTCATAATGTTGTTTACTAATATATATATATATATATATATATATATATAGGTAAAGTTTAGCGGGTACAGATATCCACGAGTACGGATACTATGATACCCGTACCCACTCCGTTAACATGCGGGTATCAAAAATACTCATACCCACGGGTAGCGGGTATCCATTTTTAATATCCATTTCCTACATGTTGCAGGTTTTATCTGCGGATACCCGCGGATACGAATATTTTTGACATCCCTAGTTGTATGGTTGGTTATGAAAAATGTATGAAATTAGTGTGATTTAAAGCTTTTAATTTTTAATCTTTTCCTATAATTAGTAACATTATCAAATAAAAAATCATGTTAAATTACTAATGATATGTACAGTGATAAATAAATACTTTTCCTTTATAGCCCTTATGGTTTCATTCATTCTATACATGGATTGCACAAAAGATGTTTAAATTGATTTTTGTTTTTTAATTTATATATACAGAGGACCTCCTTCCTTACAGAGTAACTAATGAATTAATTTTATTTTTAAATGATCATAAATGTGTATTAATTATTTTTCACATAAAAGTAGAGAGAATATTAACGGGTGTAATAAAGACACTTATTAAAGACTAATTAATACACATTTACGATCATTTAAAAATAAAATTAATTCATTAGTTACTCTGTAAGGAAGGAGGTCCTCTGTATATATAAATTAAAAAACAAAAATCAATTTAAAAATCTTTTGTACAATCCATGTATAGAATGAATGAAACCATAAGGGCTATAAAGACACTTATTAAAGACTAATTAATGCGTAGTTCCATATTTTTATATTGAAAGCTGAAATAATTAAGTTTATTAATTAAAATAATATACATGTATATATAACATATTTTATAAAGATAAGAATATTTTTTTAAAATTGTAAGCAATAACTCTTATACAAAATATGCATTTTAGAATTTCTAAAGGTCTTTACTAGGGATGTCAACGGGACGGGTAGGGTACGGGTAATATTTTTCCCGTACCCTACCCGCTGAATAAATATTCGTCTCATATCCGTATCTATATCTATCGGGTATCCGTTATGCGGGTACCACCCGTATATTTTTTTCATATCCGGGTATCCACAGGTACCCGCGAGTATTTACAAAATTATTTAAAAAATAAATATTTAATCATAAATTCAAATAAAATAAAATAAAATACATCACTGTCATTAATTTAAGAATATTTGTAATTTATATATATATATAAGGGTATTTTTGTGAATTAAAGTTTAGCGGGTACGGGTATCCACGGGTACGGATACTATGATACCTGTACCCGCCCGGTTAACATGTGGGTATCAAAAATACTCGTACCCGCGGGTAGCGGGTATCCATTTTTTATATCTGTTTCCTACCCATTGCAGGTTTTGTCCGCGGATACCCACGGGTACAGATATTTTTGACATCCCTAGTCTTTACCTATGATGCACGGACGTATCCGACACGTCGATACGTTCATTTTGAAAATAATAGGATACGATATATGATAGATACGTAATATATGAGTATTGAAAATTGTACATTAACTCTTAAAAACATAATAAATATATGATTGTTATTGTGTGAATCCAAATTAAGATTAAATGTACTAAAGTTGTCAACATAAAAAATATATATAAATTATTGTCATCGTAAAAGTACTACTATAACAAAACTCTCAAATAATGACCAATTTCAGTAACATGTTAGAGACCAATTTTTTAATTAAAGACCAATTATTTTGGTAGTCAAAACCTTGGTAGCTAATGTTAGTAACCAATTTAGAAACCAATTCATAATGAAAACAATTTTAATTATCAGTTTAGAGACCAATAATAATTTTTTGGAATTATTTTAGTTGCCAGTAATTTTTAGTTTTTAAAGTCACTATATAATGACTAATTATTTTTTGTCACTAAAATTGATCATTATTCAAAGATTTTCTTATACTGTATTACGACTTTATAAATTAGATACATCATTGATATGTATCGATAAAATATCCTAAAATATCGGATACGAACATGTGTCGGACACAGATACATAATCAAAGTTGAAGTAAGCTCAAAAAAACATCTCTTTGACACTTCAAAAGTCTATCAATGTGAGTTTGAAACGTTTAAAAAATATAGTCTTTAAAATTTTTTTATTGTTAGCTATGTATATTTATAATTAATAATTTTAGATATTAAAATATTATTTGTTTTTTAAATATACGATTTTGTTAAGTTAAGAAGTTTATTACAAAAGGATAGTGAGAAGTAAGATAAAGGAAACGTTTTTTTAATGTTTAATTATATTTTAATTTTTAGTAATATTAAAATATAGTTATTTTATTATTTTTAAGTTTTATTGGTGAGTATTAATCAAATATTCAACACAATTATATAACATTTATAAATATTTTTATCTTTTAAATAAAATAAAATTGCATTAATAGTCATTACATCAAATCTTATATGATGTCACAATTAACTATAAATTTTTATTAAATTTATTTATTTATTAAATATTTAAAATATTTATATTTTTTAATTGATATTAAAAATTAATTTTTTTTGAACAAAATGATAAAATATTCGTAAAATTTGAAATTATTGAAGAATTAGATATAAAAATAAATTTGTATGTAAAAGATACATAAATACACTTATACACAGAAACAATTTTGGCAGTAATGCTATATATTGAATAATCCATAATGATCATGAGTATTTCCGACTATCAAATGACATATAAAATATTGTAAATATGTATAAATACGAAAACATCACTCGTATGTAACAAATGCATAGATTAACAACAAAATAAATATGTATGTATGAGAAAATGTTCGAGGAATATTAAAACGCGTAGCAATAATTGGTATGTAAAATCAAGTGCCAATAACAGATAATAAAAAAAATTAAGCTCTAAGAAAATATTCTTTCTTAGACATTTTTAATTTTAAAAAACTTTTTATTATCTTTTTATTCTTTCATATCTGACGAGTGGGTGGAAGAACTTGGACTATCTGTGTGGGTTTGTTTTAGAATTTGACAACCTATATGTATCTTAGCTTCTAAGTGAGCAAGTTGCAGTGTGACTGGTTGTTTAGACACTAGCATTTGGGCAAGGTTTAACCTGTTCAATCTGAAAAAAAAAATGTGATTCGAGTTTCACTGAGTATTAGTTTTAAGATTAAGTTAAAATTTGTTCACAGGTATTAATTGATGGTAAAATTATAGTTATATCACTTTTAGGGTGATATGTATTGGTAAAGTTTTGGAATGATTAAGAGGTATTGAATTATTTGAAGCAATGTTTTAGTGTTTAATTTGATAAAAACTAGGATGATTTTTAGTCACTAGTGCAGAATTACATTTTTACCTTGCATTATAGGTCTCGGTTGGCGAGGAACCGAAGCATATAATGGTGCGGTGACAATTTTGCAATTATAGGCAACTTTTATGCCTCGGTTCACAAGAAACTTGAAGCCAAAAGCAGTAATAGGCCTCGGTTCAAAAAAAACCAGTGCCAAAAGAGGTTATAGGTCTTAGTTAAGGAGGCCCGAAGCCAAAAAGGTTGCCAGAAATTTCAAAAATGCCATTGACGTTGGGACTTATAGGCTTCGGTTGGGGAAAAGCCGGTGCCAAAGGGGTTTTAGGCCTCGAGTGTTGGGGAACCGGGGCCAAATAGGGGTTATATGCCTCGGTTCTAAATTGAACCGAGGCCATATGATTTAATTAGGGCTCAAAACAGAACCCCCTTTCTTCCTCGCGCGCGCTAGTTGCTCCTCCATTTCTCTCTGCAAATTCCGACCACTCCTCTCTCTGCAAGTTCCGGCCACTCCAACAACGCGAGCTTCGTGCTGCCACTGCCATCGTCTCCCGTGCTGCCACTGCCACCGTTGCGTTGCTGTCGTCGTTGTCTCCTCCTCTCTTCGCGACTTCCGGCGAGACCACCACCCGAGACCACCACGCGAGACCACCACCCGAGACCACCACACGAGCCCCCTGCCACCGTTGTGCTGTCGCTGTCTCGTCTCGCGTCCGGCCACCACCACGCGAGCCCCCTGCCACCATTGTGCTGCCGCCGTCTCGTCTCGCGTCCGACCACCACCACGCGAAACCACCACCCGAGCCCCCTGCCACCGTTGTGTTGGCGTCGTCTCGTCTCGCGTCCGGCCACGCTGCTCCGACCAGTAGTCCCTCTCTCTGTCTCTCTGCAAGTGTTCCAGCATCCCTCCACCACCACGCGAACATTTTCTTTTTTTACCGCAATTGTCGCATCGCAATTTTTTTAAGGTAAATTTCCAACGCGTTTTTGTTTGGTTTTCTGTTTTGTGTATGTTAATTTTAAATTTTAGTTATTGTGAGTGTTAATTTGCATTGAGATTGAAATTGTTTGGAGTGTTTTGATTAATTTTGTGACAGGATTGAGTCTCAATTTAAGAGCATTGTGTCTTCAAATGTAGAGCATTAAGTATGAATTTAAGAGAATTGTAAGAACATTATAATTAAATAGGTAATATATGATGTTAAGAAAATTGTTGTTTTTGCTTTTATTTGTTACTTATGACTTTCTCTTGTGTTTTTTGTTATCTCTTGTAGCTCTCGAACGCGTTGAATTGCATCATCT
>Ga0214543_1000389_pt1 | contig 71383 bp, 47 predicted proteins | sample CNSS2metaG_FD_160094 | JGI IMG/M metagenome (GOLD analysis project Ga0214543, IMG submission 160094) | Root nodule microbial communities from cowpea collected in UCLA plant growth center, Los Angeles, California, USA - CNSS2 | ecosystem: Host-associated > Plants > Roots > Nodule | place: USA... | reverse complement strand
GGGGGGGGGGATCAAGAGCATCAAATAAAGACATCCTTCATAACTTTTTCCAGCATCCTTGTTCTTTTAAATCGTAATTGCAAAGCACATCATAATTTAGTTCTATACTGCATAGCATATATCGTCCCTACCATAGAGGAATTCAAATTGTTAATATCAATGTTATGTTTAAGCACATGTACCATGAATGCAATTTGCTATCATTAACTCTTAGGTCATCGGAGCTGGTTAGCTCATTAGGAAATGACCCTATCGTAACTTACACAATACAGAATAATTACTTTACAATAAAATACGCACGTGCACAAAGAGTAACATTACTAAGCTACTAACTCACATGCAATTCCTAATCAGTGATGATTGGCTCTAATCTAAATAATGATGCCTATGCAATTACTACTGCACATACTATAAATAGTTCTCTGCATTAACTGATTGGAGACACAGTTTTACCTCAAGCCTTCTCATTCTAGCCCACTATGCAGTGTTGTCTAAATGTCATATATAGATCATGGTGGTAGGTTTAGAATTTTTTCCAGTGATGGGCATTTTTGCAAAGTGGAGTTGAGCAATATGCCATTTTATGTCAATGGCGTTGCAGGTTTAGAATTTTTTCCAGTGATGGGCATTTTTGCAAATGCTTCTGCCAGATCAAGTGGCACTTAAATATTGTCTTCAAAAAAACCTGAAGAATTCTGATTGCTTGGTGACCATTTGATGTACTTGAGAAAGATACCAGGAATATTATAACGAATTTTAGAGAATACATTCCACTCTCTTAGAATTTCATATTTATAATAACTTGGATAAGTCAAGATAAATACAAGAGACAATATTTAAGAGTAATTGAGAGAGCTTGTATTCCCATCTTATATTTACAGTATTTTGAGATACAACGCATGCAATGAATGCGAGAGAAAAGAAGAGAGTTCTAGAAGATGCTCCTAGAAACAAGGTCTAGCACAAATCATGCTGCTAGGAACTAGGTCCAGCACAAAGCACACAACACCTAACAATAAATCCTATTAAAGATTATTTATTATAACACTTTCCCCTCCAACTGGACTAGAGCATACAATTCTATGTACCAAGTTTGGAACAAATGAATTCAATCCGGAGACCTCTCAAGAATTTTGTTAATACATCTACAAGTTGATCACTTGATCCAACAAGTTTTCTTTGGATAACAACTTTACTTGGATAAAATGACAATCTATTTCAAAGTGTTTAGTTCTCTCATGAAACATTGGATTGGAAGCAATGTGTGGGGCAGTTTAATTACCATCCTCATCAGCTGAACGTCACAAAAACCTAAATCTTGTAGGAATTGTTTTACCCATATAAGTTTACATGTGAGGGATGTCATTACTTTATACTTGGCCTCAACAGATGATCCTGCAACAATATTTTTCTTTTATATTTTCCATGAGACAATATTTCCTCAAAGTAGAACACAATATCCCGTGGTAAAGCATCTATCCGTAGAAGAACCACCCCAATCAACGTCACAATATCCAAAAACTTGGGTATTTCCTTTATCTTCATAAAGGTGGTCCTTGTCCTAGAGCTTTGTCAATATAAGGGTTTTCCATGAATTTACTCATAACACCAACTACAAAGGAAAGGTCTAGTAATAGTAAGATAAATAAGTTTTCCAACCAACCTCATTAATATAGATTTTTAAATATTAATTAATATATTATTCAATTTATATATTATGTCAATATAATTATTTAAAATTTCTGATTAATATAATTATTTAAATATTAATTAATATGTTATTTATATTTTTTTATTACTATAGTCATTTAAATATAGACTTTCTCTTTATAAATGTTTCTCTTTATTTTTTGTAGATTGTAAAGTATAATTAGTATATTTTAATATATATATATATATATATATATATATATATATATATCAACGTGTCGTGTTTACATTTCCACTTAACTTGTGCAAATTGACTCGGAAGCAAACTTGCTTGTGGAGCAAACTTGATAGACTCGTCGTGAACTCGGTTGAACTCATGAGTTTGCAACCGAGTTGACAAGTCAAGAGGGTTTCCTCTTTAAATCCAAAACGACCCCGTTTCTACTTGTGCTAGGGTTTGTGTTTGTGTTCTTCGTGGTTGCATGAGAGTAACATCATACCCTTTTTGACCCAAGAAAACACTTGATAGCACAGGCAAAAAGTTTATCTAATCCTGGAGACAAATCATGAACAAAACATATATAACCAAACACACGGGGAGGAACATGAAAGAGAGGATAATTTGGAAAAAGAATGGAAAAAGGAACCTTATTACCAAGAGAAGAGGATGGCATCCTATTTATAAGAAAACATACAGTTAGGATGACATCCTATTTATAAGTAAACATACAGTAAGGATGACATCCTATTTATAAGAAAACAAATAGTTAGGATGGTATCCCCCAATGATGGTCGCAATATTAGTACCAAGAAGTAAGGTGTGAGTCGTCTCAACCAAGAGTCTATTTTTCCTCTCTGCGATACCATTTTGTTGTGGTGTATGAGGACAAGTGCACTGATGTAATATGCCATATGAACTTAATACTGCAGAAAAATTAGAGAAGTACTTTTTGGCCTTGTCACTTCTTATAATTTTAATTGTATGTCCGAATTGATTCTTGATTTCATTTAAAAACGATGTAAAGATGGCCAATAGTTTAGAACGATCTTTCCTAAGATAAATCCAAGTACATCTAGAATATTCATAAAGGAGCGTAACAAAATATTTGAAACCAAAGAATGAGACATGACTTGGTCCTTATATATCTGAATGGATAATAGAAAAACTAGAATTACACCTTGACTCATAGCATTTAGGAAAGGCAGATCTAACATGTTTACCTAGTTGAGAGGACTCACATTCTAAATTGTGGAGACTATTATGCGCGGGAACAAATTTTTTTCCGATTTAGAGAAGTGGGGATGGCCCAACTGATCATGTAAAAGTTTGGGACTGGGAGATGCAAAACAGGACACATGCAAACTAGATCCAAAGTGGTATAAACCTCCAGATTCATATACTTCTCCAATTCATCTCCCCGAACCACGCTCCTCGACCTCCATGTCCTCCTTTTTCCTGTGTGGATATCATGACAGAGGGTTCCATAGGTTCATGAACTTCTTTGATCTGAGGCATTGGAACTCGAAGGAGATGTGTAGTCAGACTTCATGACCTATTAATAGATGTGTAGAGCACAAAGGATCATTACCATATAGTATTTGTCAACTTTCTTCTTGATCTCATCCAAAGACTCCACCTCCAAGAACATCTTTAATTCTTCAATCAACTAAAGATTGGGTTTTAGTCATGAAGAATACCATGTCATGTTCAGTCTATTTGAGTGACGCAAGCCTATTGGCACATTCATAAAGAAATTGAATATCATTCTCAAAATTGTTCCGAGCTTTCTTCCAAAATGAGTTACAAGTTTTAAAAGCTCTAACTATTCCCCATAGACTGCCACAGCCGGGCACATAGCTAGAAATCAACTTGCTTCCACTGTTCGTCTTTCTCAGGAGGCACATTGCTCTCATCTTGTTCAAGGTTGTCATGATAACCTTGGTCAAGGAACTACATTTTAACATATGTAAACCAAAAGAGGTAATTTTTTCCATTTAGTTTCTTAGTAGCTAAGGCATTTGTAAACCAATGAACTCGAAAATGGAAGAAGTTAGCAGAATGAAATTGATTCGTGTACACCAAGCTCCACTGGACATTGAGATTGGCTACCATTTTCTCAGAAAAGGGTCCTTGCAAGAGAGATTGCTACTGGTTCTGTTCTGTCAACTCAAACATTGTTAGCTTATATATTTACTAAATCTCTTAAGCTAGCAGCTCAGATTGACTTAATTTGTTGAACAGTTGGGCCATATGAGATATATGTTTCAGCTTAGAGGTAGAATGCTGAAATTAAGCTTATGTGTAAGTGTGAGTTTTGCTGACATTACTATTGGGTAATTATTTATTGTTGGTTAGTCTAATCTAACAAACCATTCTTCCTGTAATTAATAAGTAATATTACATACTGTATAGACAGTTTCCAGTGTGGGTTGATTAGACATAAGTTTAGCCTCAAGCGTTTCTCTAATTCAATACAAATAATGAATTAATTTCTACTCCAAAAAATCTTGCTGTTTTACTACCACTCTCCAGCAGACATTACTGGTTAACAAGAGTACTATGGGCAGCTATATTGTGTCAAGGGAGTCACCATTTATGAATACCTCAGAAATCAAGACATTTGACAATCACAGAGAAATATAATTGTTAGCTACATAAGGACAAATGAAGAGGTAAAAATCACAAAAAAAAAACGCTTATATTGGCATGTAAGATTTTCCTTAACACACCTGAATTTGCTGGATACCAGTCAAATCCTTGCAGAAGTCACTCAGAAGATGATTGCAGGTAGGCCTCACATATGTTTGAAAACAAGCTTCCAGTTGGCCAGTGATGCTACTCACTATAACAGATGGAAACTCAATTATTTCTTGAGGGTGGGGATTTTTTTCCTTGTCACAGGTAGCCTCAAAGTCTATCACCACAAAATACTGGAATTCTTGATATTGCTCACGTGGATAACCTTGAGCAACCATGTTAATTGGAACATACTGAAGCTGGTTCTCAACAGGATAAGGATAAAAATGGCCATCAAAACCATTCATTTGGCATTGCTGCACCTTGTGAGCACTAAAATGGCAGGGCGTCCAGGTGCTGTAGTTTTGATGATAAGTTGGTTTGCTGTGAAATTCATTGGAAGGCTCAAGAAACTCACTGCCTAAATGGCAGTTAGGCTCAGTAACATCCCCAGCTGGGTGAGTACCAGGCTCATTTTTAAGCTCTGTAAAACCTTCCATAGAACTTCCATTACTCTGAAAATTGCAAGGAAATACCTTGCCCGGGAGGCATTTTAAAGATGCCTCACAGTTTATTTGCATATTTTCTGCACAAAAGAAAGAAAAAGGATCATGATAGGCCTAAGCATGAACATGGAAAATTTTGACAAAATTTGATATCTAAAAGACCATAGCTAAAAAGAATCTATTTGCACATATAACACTAAGATATTCAGTTTTCCCCAAAGGATTGGATAATAAACAAAACTGAAACTATGAATCTATTTGCAATGAAAGATGACAACTGACAATTTTCATTTAATTTTCAACAAGCACTTAAGATGCACAACAAATAATCAAAAGATCTCTCACCACGAAAAAAATCTTACTCACACTCTGCTATCAGATGCCCATTAACCAATATGGGTCTGCTGACCAAGTATAGTCAAATAAATTGCTATCGAGAATATTTATATATTTTATCTAATGAACTATGTTCCAAATTTGCTCCCCATACAGAATTCTTACACTATTCATTTTGGCATATACGCCTTTGACACTAAAGTCTAAACTGTTCAGGCATCCCTCCAACTCAAACCAACAGACACTCTCATACTAGGTACCCACTTCCCATCCTCACTCCAACATGTCTAACAATCATAATTCTAAACACCTCAGTTGCATAACTGCAAAATCCACCTTCCTGCAGTTCAAGAAGCAAATTCAAACCCTAAAGAACTAAAAACCGCCAAATCCAAACCCAATTCACACATGCATTACTCCCAGTCGCACCAAAACACCGAACAAACCAAAATTGAACCACCACGAAGCAAGCAGCCAATGACACAGTACTCCCCACAGAAAAAAAGAATCCATAATCAAGCACTACAGACGCAAAAGAAACGCACCCGCACCATACCATAAAACCAGAAACCGAAAATTAAACCAATAGAGAATATTTACCTCGATAAAAACCAAAAGACCAAATTAAAATAAATTTTCAGAACAAAAATTAGCAATTAGAGCAATTAAAAGACGAACCTGAATTTTCAAGGGCCATCATGATCGTGAATATAGTTGAGATCCACGAGCGAGTACATCAGATCCTCCTATAAACAAAACCTCCGCTGCATCGAAAACACAAACCATCAACATCGGTAGCCAAAACCACCAAAAGGCACATCAAACGTGAAATAACGGGCCAGAAAAGGCGAGAAAACATGGAACAGCAAGAAAAATCAGAGAGAAGTTTTTAGAGAGAAGAGAACCTGATTGTAGAGAGAGAGAGGGGTTTGAGTAAAATTACCTATTGAATTTTATATACACAAAAACTCTCTTCTTTCTCTTCTCTTTCATATGAGAGTGAGTTAAGCATTACAGGAAGAATAGTGGGACCATGACAGTAAAATAATATTTAGATTTATCTATATTGTAAATTAGATAATTATATAATGGATATTTTCAGTTTATTACACTTCCTTTCTTGTTGTAATTAATAAGAAAAAGCTATCCATTATCTTTTACTGCTATTTTTTTTGTAATTTAAATATTTGATTATCGTAATGATTTACTTTTTACATGTCCTATTTTATTTAAGAAATAAAATTTAATAATTTTTTTTAAAATGATGTTTAATGGGTATAATATAAAACAAAATTCATCCTCAAACAATCTAATACTATATTTGATTTTATTTGAACTATAACATTAAACAATTTAGTGCTGTTAATATATATATATATATATATATATATATATATATATATATATATATATATATATATATATATTAACCTATTAACCACGTATACAGCATGCATACTATTCAATTACAATCGTATATAAGATAGATTTATTTATTAACTTTTATAACGCTACATTAATATCACATTAATTCATTAATTGACATCATAAAAGTTTTAAGTTTTTCATTAAAAATATATTAATTAACAACGAGTATTTTAGAAGTAAAAGGGTCAATATTTGAAAAATCTACATAAAATAAAATTAATCCCTAAATTGTAATAAATATTTTTTAAATATATAAATTATAGTTTATATTTATGATAAGTAATTTATATTTAAAGTAAATTATTTAAAATAAAGATAGAGGTTAAAGAGATGATTACTTAAAAAATATCTAAATGACTCAACCGAAAGAATTACATGATGCTTTAATGTAATTATTCTGATTAACGTTACAAATAAAATTATCTTTTATTACATATTAATTAAATTTGAAATTTATTATTTATTATTATACAGTTAAAAAAAAAAAACTGTTTAGGTAAAAAATAACACTGAGATAGGATGAGACATATGTAAGTGAGATTGTGGAAAGCGAAAGAGATAACTTTAGTAAGATATTTTGTTTTGTGTGTGACCACCGCTTAACGGTTGTAAATGAATCTTCACCGTTCAATTTCCTGTTATAAAGATTCATCATGAACATCTCTGCATCTTGACCGTCAATTTTTGGACCAAGCATTAAATTAATCTTCACCGTTCAATTTCCTGTTATAAAGATTCATCATGAACATCTCTACATCTCGACCGTTAATTTTTGGACCAAGCGTTTTGGTGGATCCAGGTTGACGTTGGTGTAAATAAAACTTCTCTTATATTTTTTCTTTCTTTTCACTGTGATCAAGTGGTTGAGGTCATGCCTTATACCATCTATTTTGAATTATCCATAATTTATAATTAATGTTATTTTATAGTTTCTTTTTATTACTCAGCTTTAATTATTTTTTAAACACATAATAAATTTAGGATTTTTTAATTAAGTTTTTATTAATTTTTTATGATTTATTAATTGTTCAATAAATTAATTTAAACTTTTTAATTAAATTTCTATTAACTTTGTTCGTGTGATTATTAATAAGTTGATATGATTATTATTTTGTTATATTATATTATATTACTGGTAATACATATATTTTATTATTTTAAAAATTTATGAATTATAATTTTTAATTTATGATATTAAAAATTTAAAATTTTATGATTTTGTAAAATATTACTTATGTATGTGAGCATATTTAACCGTATAAATTTAATTATAAAATATTTAATTCAAATTTAAAATTTAATTTGTATAAATATATATTACGAATTGTGATAAAATTCGATAATACTAATTATTATTTAATATTCTATAAAATTTTATATATATTTTTTAATATCATTCTAACAACGTTATATATATATATATATATATATATATATATATATATATATATATATATATATATATTAAATTATCTTATCTAAATGTTTTTAATACAATTTAAAAAGTATGTTTATACTTATATTAACAAATGAGAAATCATTCTTTTTAGTTCACTCTTCTAAATTACTTTCTTTTAAATAAATTCTCATCAATATACTCTTTTTAGTTTTGTAATTACTTTTTTTAACTCAACTAATTGTACAATAGAAATCATTAACAATAAAATTTTAATAATTATATTTTTATAATATTTTTATGAGATGGTTTATAATTTAACAATAATTTTTATTTCAATAAATATTATAATGTAATTTTTCTTTTACTTTTTTTTATGTCATAAGAAGAATGCAGAGACATGTGTTTATAAATTAATATTTTTTATATGTAAATCATATATCTTGAATTTATTTATACTTTATTCTATATCTGGTATTCACATATGTATTTTAAATTTTCTTTTTAAATAGAAGTTTTTTAAATAAAATAATTATTTTATCAATTTTATAGTTTTTCTAGAATTAATTTTTTTAATTTGACATTTTTTTTAAATTTAACCCATTTTCTAATTATAATTACTTATAAAATAAATAAAAATTACTTACAATAAAATTATTAAAATTATTTATATTTAATTTCATAGTCTTATATTCATCTTTTCGGTTTTATATATTTTTTTTATTTTACTCTTCAAGTTATATTTTTTTAATATTAGTCTTTGCTTTAAATTTAACCATTTTTTGTTTAAACTGTTTTATTTTAAGTTTAACCATCTATCAAAATTAAATAAATAGAAAATATGTATAAAATAAATAAATATTAGTCATAACTAAATTGTAAATATTTTATTTATATATATATATATATATATATATATATATATATATATATATATATATATATATATTAAATATAATTTTATTATTTTCTTTTTATAAAAAAGGTAAACATATACGTGTACATGTGTTTTTCGATAATACTAAATGATTCATATTTAAATTTGGGTTTTATAATAAAATCATAAATAATGCATGTATTTTCACTACTAATAGATAATTGATATTTAAATTTATTTTTTTAAATAAAATTCTATGATGGTTATCGTGTAATATTATAAGGATCAAAAGGGTTAAATATATTTTTGATTTTTTAACTAAAATTAAAATTAGTATATCTTTGAAATTTTGGACTAATTTAGTCTCCATTTTTTGGATTTAGTTTTTTAACCCAATTTTGTTATGTTTATTTGATATTTCAAACGCGTTTTTAAGCTAACATTGAAATAAGAATATGTCAAGCATATAAACAATTCCAATACTATCACAAAACATACGTGAAACGTCAAATAAACTTAACAACAATCAATTGAAAAACTAAATTTATGTATTTCTAAAATAAAAATTCGATAAAGAACTAATTTAAATTATTACTAAAAGTTAGACACTATAAATAATTTATTACTTTACGGTTTTGATACTTTTTTTATTTAATTTAATGATTACCTACGAAAAAGGCTACCATTTTCATAATATGCACATAATTAATAAAATTATAAAAAAATTCATGTTATACTTACCAGTGAGAACTCATATTTTGTTGTATGTTTGTATTTTTTAATTTTTATAGAAATTTGAATTAAGATTAATAATATTTATTTTTAGATATATAATTAATTTTTAAAATAGTTTTTAAATAAAATAATTGTAAAAAACAAAATAGGGTATTAGAATAACACTAAACTATTTATAAAATAATCAATTTTTAAAATAATAAATAAAACTGAAAAAATAAAATATGTACACAAGTTTTTAAAATAACTGTTAAAAAGAAAAGAGATTTTTAAAATAACAGTTAAAAGATAAATTATTTATGAAATAATTAATTTTTAAAATAATAATTGAGGGTAGAACTAGAAAAACAAAGATGTGGACATAAAAGAGACATAAAAGAGAGAATATTTATATATATTATTATAGATTTTCTATTTCTTTGTTAATATTATCATGGGATAACTGTGACACATAATACATATATTTCACTATTATTCAAATAATATCATGCAAATTTTACTCTTATTAATACAAATAATTTATTATTTTACGAGTTTAGAACTGTTTTTTTAAATTCAATTATTACCTCTAAAAAGAAGCTTTCTACTTATAATATTTTCTTTTTCATTATATGCATGTAATTAATAAAATTATAAAAATTATTCATTTCATACTTATTTTCATTTTTATTTTCTGCTGAGATTATCATGGGATAAAAGTGACACATATATTTCACTATTATTCAAATAACATCATGCAAAAACTGTAATCTTTTAAATTACTTTTCATTCTAGTTTCAACCCAGAGATAGATTTCCTCACTTTGTCTATTCATGTAAAATAGAATGAAAATCGCTTTATTACGAAATTAGGTTATAAATTACAAATTCAGTTAAAGTTTTCTCAACATAAAACAGCTACCCTTGTAAAAAGAATCGCAGTTGCATTAATTAAAATCTTACAGTATTCACAAGGAGGAAATTTTACAAATGAACATCAGCATTTTAAGCGAAGTTAAACCAAAAAAGGAAAGAAAATTCAGTTATGCCTCCTAATCATACACAAAATGAGTATTTTTAACAATTCCAATTCCAACCAAAAATGGCACATTGGCAGCAATGAATATTCACAGAAAGCTAGCACCAAAATGAAAATTTTGCAGCTTCCCTTTTGTTGTACACATTCCTCTATACAGAAGAACTGGGTATTTTGTATTGTTTCTTCAGAAATTGAGAGGCTTCTGAGTCACTCCTGTGGCATAATATTCTTAATAGAGTTTTGGAATCAGTTCCCAGTTTGCTTTTTCCACCTTGCATTTCCATGCCACTAGCAGATTTCAAGTCATCGATCAACTCTCGAGTCTGCAGAATAACACAGATCATTGTATACTTTCTGATGAATGAAAGTTGCAAGAAAAATATTATTATCAGTAATTAACTATATCAATTTCAAAGCTTGGTAAAGGAGGGTTGTATTAGCTTTCAGCATCCAATGTATAATTTGTTGATACCAGAACTTGCCTATTGAGATATGGTTCTTATTATTGTTGTTGTAACAATCATAGGGCATGTCTACTAATGAACAACTAGTTCATGAGAAAATTTTCAATAGGTTTAAGTTTGTTTGTTCTCTAACTATATTTGGATTTTTCTTTTAGTCTTAATAAATTCGTCATAACTTCAGACCCCTGAAAAAAATAGTAGCATTTCATCCGTGGAAAAATCTGAGTTTGATAATTGGTCCCTGTAAAAGTTTTTATCACATTTTTCATCTGATGATGATAATGTGTCTAGTGAACAAAGTCAGAATAACAGCAAAGATGAAATGCAACTTCTTTTCTAGGATCAAAAGGCAAGATAACATTTATAAGAACTCGAAAGAAAAATAAAAACATATTTTAGAGACTAAAAACATATGTAATCTTTTAAACACTAACCTCATAGCCATGCAACTTGATCACTTGCCGAACACGTGCAACCTGATTTTCGACCACACCCCGAGGGAGGCCGTCCCCTCCGGATATAAAGAATTCCTACAAGAAGCACATAATCATTCATTGAATTTGAAACATTAACCTACTCAAAACTCATTTTTATTCAAAAGATTAAAATAAAAACCTATTGCAAATAGTAGATGGCATTGAATTGACTAGAGTCAGATAATGTACCTTTAAGATCTCCAGATCTTCCTCTAATAATTTTGCATCACTGGGCAAGAAAACTCTTGATGGACCCCCATCTAAGATAACACGGAGTAAGCCATCCTGGTATGAAGGAAAATGTTAAAATCACAATGATAGTAGTGAAATGATTTTGGAAAGAAAAGCTATACCAACCAATGATGCCTGAAGAAGACTAGTCACTATGCGATCCCTCAGAGGCTCCACAACAATATCACAAAGTTGGCTAAGTTCCTACAATAAGTCAAAAGTGAACAACAATGATCAATTAAATTGGCAAAAGTTTAAGACTTTATCTGCATAAAATCTGGCGAGTAATGCTTGTTAAAACAGATATTTAAAAATATTTTCGACTGAATATTCCAAGTGGAATTTTAATTTGAACATTTAAACATTTTGAAATTAAAAATTAACGATTTTACTTTTAACAGTACATATTATTCACACTATGTATTTGCAATTAAATGTGATCTAACAAGTATAATATAAAACAATGGCATTTTTCTGATGAGACAAAGGTTTACCATATCAAGTGGGTCCATAATTGCATCCAACCTATAGCCAGAGACACTGGGTTTGTACAAATTGTCCATAAATTGAACTCTCAGATCACAAAAGACAATTTTAGTTCCTGCAAGTGGATAATTAACCCAACAAGGTGATTAGAGAAGTTTGATTTACAAGTTAAAAAGAGACAAAGATTCATGTTCTCACCAGTGTACTCACAAATGCGGTCCATAGCAGCATTTATGATTTTTCTACTTCCCTCAAAAGTATCCTTCTGGGAAAAACTTTTGGACTTCTCATCTAAGGATTTCTCTATTGATGAAAGGATTGTAGGGAAAGAGGCATAAATTATATCAGTTTCAGTACTCTCGTCAATTATCATTATTATCAATTTGAGAAGAAAAAAAAGACACAAACAGTATATAGATGGAGTACTGACAAGTTCACATGTACATAGATGGAATATTAGAGATCAAACCCGGTATTGATAACAAACATGTTATGCATAATAATTTCATCAATGTATTGTAGAAATCACATTTTTCATTGATAAGTTGAATCATATCTAGTATTGCAATTTATTTGAACAGAAATTTCATTGAGGACAGAAAAAAAAAGTTCAAAAAGTACTTTATGACAAATCCCCCTCCCAATCCCAACAGAGCCCCATGGCTAATCCCATGACAAATTGTTTTATTTAATCCAATAAAATTTTCGTTCATTAGATAAGACACCATAATTTTAATAGTAATCATACATAACAAAATACAGATACAAAGACAACACAGTTCAGCACATACTTATGAGTTTTTCATGGGACCTTTTACTTGTCCATCGCTCCCAGATGTTATCTTCCAATTTATTCAGATGATTAATCGCATACTGTAAATGCAAACAAAACTTAAATTAATATCAGAACATATTGAAAGAAGATTCAGCATAAGCAACACAAGAATAAAATGAGGAATTAAAACAGAAGGTTATTAAGAAAGAGTGATGGAAATCCCAATAAGATGTTGATACTAAATTTAGGTTAATTATTAGAAACATGCATACTTTAAGAAGAGAATTTTCCCAGTAATCAAGATAAAACACATTTCAAATGATACAGTATTACTTTCATATACCCAAAAATCCAGCTGGCCAGCAAAGTTTTCATTCCACCTCAATATCAGAACTTAACTAGTTATGCAATGGTATAGACCACTAACTAACTAATAACTCATGAAAGAGAGGAAGGGGGGAGCGCACATGAAAACCCACCAATGCATTATTCAATTATATATATTGTGCAAGACAATATTGTTTGAAGAAAGTAATAGAGTACTGAAAATGAGAAGGGAAGAAAAATTGTATAAACTGAAAGTGATTTATTGCATTACTTGTTTGAAGTACATATGTTGGTATTTATACAGAAGTAGCCCGGTAGCAGCCTGGACAACAAGCTTTGCTGACAAGAGTTTATGGATCTACCTAACCAACAAGTCAGCATAACTGACTTCAGTTACTTACAACAAAATGCTGACTAGGCACCCATAACACAAAGTGCTTACAACATCTAGCATAGGATATACTCTATCATTCACTTAAGCAGCAGCTGGGTCCTGTAACTAGCTCTCAGATAGTATAGGTAGTAGGATTCTTTCGTATACTGAACAGCTATAAGTAGCTAACTTATATCTCATAATAAATTTGAGTACATTTTTCACAGAATAAAATTTAAGTTAATTAGATATTCTGTAAACTCTACTACGGTATATGGAGTAAGGTTCGAGGATCCGTAGAGTTTTAATTTCTAGATCAAGTCCATGGCATCCAACTTGATAAATGAATTTCTACATTCTTCTTGAGATCTTGCTTGAGAAAGAAGATTTAAGGGCTGCAACTCGCTATTTTTATTTTACCATGTCTTCGAAGGGACTTATTTGTTCTTTTGGTTCACCATTACTGCACTCTGACCAGAATTATTATCAATCATATTCAGATGTTTTTCTTTAAAAAAAAAATTATACTTACTTTTGTATTCCTCAATTGTTCTGCTTATTTTCTTCTTCTTCTTCCATTTATTAGAGTAGACTATACTATTGATACATTATTGTACTGTAAATCAGTTTGCTGTTATATAACTTTTAGCTGGACTGAGTGACTCCTTTTGTTAGTATCAGTACAGCTTGTTAGTTCAGTTAGTTTGTTTTCTTAATCAGCCATGAATAGCTGAATCCTCTTTCTTTGTAATTGGATTTTAGAAAAACAACTTACCATTTCATCTCTTAAAGCTTTATCTCGATTATACTTCATCTTTTACCATTTCTTATGTTAAATTTTAGCCCATATAAATTTCTTTACAAAACCTGGGTTTAGGGTTTAGGATTTGGGTGTTCTTTTAACAAGTTGAATTGGAATGTGTGATCATCTAGCTGATCTAACCCAGTAGGATAAGGGTTAGTTTTTATGCAATGCAATCCTTCATGATGCACGTACTAGTAATATGAAGAAGACATAAGTTTAAAGAGCAAAATATCTCATTAACTTCACGATACTTTCATTAATTTCATGTTATTGGGAACTGCTACAAAATCTGAGAAACATCTGATAACATATTTACGTATGAGACTATTTTAGAGTATCGTAGACAATCTGTTTGGATTTCTTTTTATTTTGTATTTAGTGATTTTTTTTCTTATTTAGTAAGGATCTTTGTAATTCTAGGTCAATGGTATATTATAAATAGGCAAATTATCTCCTACACTTATTGCATTAACTCTATATAAAGAGACTCTATTTGTTGTCAAAGTTTTGGCACCTCTGAATCAGTTTTTTCTCTTTCAACCGGAACACTTTTTATAAAATGATCTAATAGATCACAATTTATTCGGGTTTTCAGCACAGTAACTTGTTTTTCTTTCAGTAAGAATTTGCTAACATGGAATAGAATGATACATATGCAGCAGAATCCTAAACAACTAAATAAATCAATGTCAAAAGTGAAAGGAAAGAAAAAATAACAAACAAGAAACATGTAACACATCATGCTAGTCTCTTTGTGGATACCAAAAATAAAATGAAAGGGAAAAACAAAAACAGAAAAAGAAATATGCAACACAGCATGCCAATCTCTATACATCTAAGAAAGACCCTTTCTGAAGACAACATGAGCAGAATACCACGAGGAAGCAGAAAAAAGTACGTAATTCCTTGTAATTTTATGTTTCTGGCACTATAGTAATTCTAGTAATTTTATAGTTAGGATTTTAGTTTTGTCCATTTATGTCATTTTGCTTGTGAATGCTCATACTCTTTACTGAGCTTCATTTATTTTATTAATGGTCAGTTATTTGACTTAGACCTAAAGTTTTGACAAGGTCTATACAACTGATGTATCCAGCTATTAGACAGCCAAAAATATTTATGTCAAAAAGAAACTAGCAACCAAAATATGTCAAGTTTTTCTCAGGTGTGTGTTAACTAAAAAACCCACATCTAAAGTTTAGGTCTTCTTCTGTCTTGCATTCTACTTTGATTTCTCTCAAAAAAGCTCCATATTCAATTAGCTAAGTAGTTAGCACCGATTCTCCAACTTTAGAAGGTCCAACTTTTCCCTCGTTTCAAGTCCTGCATCTCAATCCTTTCATTCACTATACCCACATTAACTATTATTTCTAGCACAGTTGTACCAGTTTCAAAGTTCTAAGTATATTCATGTGTAGTTCAAAGTAAGAATGAAAGAAAAAACTTCAGTTCAAGCTATATGGATTACAGATTCAAATCATACTCCACAAACGGGTACCTAAACATATACTATTAGTTTGGCATATCACAAATAAAAAACTATGACATTGATAGTAAACCTTCCAAAATGCTAATGACAAACTACTTTTCATATTTATAATACAGTGAAGACAGTAGTAACAGTATATGCTAAATTTCTTGAACAGTTAAACAACTGTTTCATCATGATTGAATCGCTGACTATTTTAAAAAGACAAAAATTCAATTCTGCATCATCTCTTTAACACCTAAAAGAGTAGCTTAAATGAAAACTGAAAAAAATAATATCCTCACAACCACAGAAACAAGAGTGAAAATAATACAGGTATAATCAAGTTTGCTTGAACTCACGTATAATGTATTTAATTGAACACAAAGTGTTGGAGTTGTTAGGACACTAATTTGGCTGGGCCTTAACTCATCAGGCTCAGGTACACGAGTATCAAACAGTTCCTTCTTTACAAAAGCCTTTATTCCAGCTTCCTTTTTGTACCGTGTGAGAATAGGCACTGGTGGTATTAGGTCCTCCTTGCTGGCTGTGTAATTAAAGGGACACCTTAAGATTCATAACTCATAAGAATGTAGTGTCTACAGAATATGCATAATCTTAACAGAGGATGAAAACTGATACATAAAATCTTTTGGAAGGCATTAGAAAAATATGCAGTATGCACTAACGACACCATCTACACAAGAACATATTATAGTAAAGAACTTGGTAATAGTAAGGATGTAGGCAATACACTAACGTTGGTAAAATATTATAACCACCAAATTTTACAATGCATCAATAAAAAATTTGATCACATCAGCCTTATAATTATCAAGCTAAAAGGACACCACATGATTAGAACTTTAAATCTTGATGAGACAACAAAATAATTAAAATGTGGTTAAATTTATTTATCAATAAGACTAAAATGAGAACGACGACACTTGCTTATATGGGTTTTAGGGATATTCTTGTACCATCATAGAGTTATCTTTGGAGACAAGGATGCAAAGCAGATTCTCAAAGACACCATTATATAACAGGGTTGATCCAGTCAGCAAATAAAAAATATGTAGTATCTACTCACCCAAATCGTTAACAACATTATTTGCATACACTTGAAGAGCGTTGTCAATGCCCCGAAACAAGCTATTCAATTCTGTAAACCTCATTGGAACTTTGAGACCAAAAAATTGATCAACTGTCTGCATCCAATAAGATATAAAATGAATAATAATTTTAGTTATAGTTAAATTATAATGACAATAAAACTAATAAGTGGCTCCGTGCCAAAAAATAGAGAAATACTATTTTGGATCTGACTCCTCTAAGGTGAGTAATTATTCACTTTAAAGGTGTTAAAAATATGATTATGCTAATCAGGAGATATTTAATAGCCTTAATTTTGAGAATTACATTTTTATCCTTTTATTATATCAATATTATTCATTAAAAATAGAGAATCATGTGTGTGCTTATAACACAATTCCTGTAAAACTTTGTATAAGGTACTGACAATACAATACATAGGCAGCTACTGTCCACCCATCATTCAGTGGATACGATGTTGCCAACAACTTAATGAACCAGGTAGTGGATATTTTTGCTGAGTATTAGTAAAGTGGAAGTAATGCAAGCGAACAACCAAAAATATGTAAACATATTTCTGCAATCTTGGATGTCACTTGAGGAGGAAGGAGGCATCCATTTGATAATGACTTTAACTAAGTTTCCAATCGCAGAATCAAGGTTCTAAATGATGTAAAGAACCTATGCAAATATCCCTTTGCCAAGTAGTAAGAACTACTGATTAGTTGAACTATTCTCATTGTTGATTAGTCTATATTTTCCAACTTTTTCTGAGGTAAAGGGAATTAGAGTTTTTTTTTTTCTTATTATGCATAATACCAAAAGGAAAACATATACTGGAGTAAAGTTTACATTGGAAGATAATGAAAAATTATGTTGTTACACAACCTTATAATAAATGCAATAAAGGCAACTGCATTCTTACCTCCTCAACAATCCTGTAAACTTCCACAATAGAACCAGCATGCCGCTGTTGAGGAGATATTGGGTCCCAATGCTGTGAAAGTTTACTAATAAGTTAATAAAGCCTTTGTAATTTAGTAGAACTATAAAAGCAGCATATAAAATGAAGAAAACTAGTAGTTACACCATTGCAAAAGTGAAGTATTATTTTAATAATAGATTCCTATCTTGAATTTATTTTTTAAACCTTTTTAACAAGTAAAAATATAAATTATTCTTAATCATATATAAATACATTCATATATCTATATCTATATATATATATATATATATATATATATATATATATATATAGAGATAGAAAAATATATATATATATATATATATATATATATATATATAGAGAGAGAGAGAGAGAGAGTGAGTGTGAGAAAGAGAGACAGAGAGAGGGAATAAGGTTAAAAAAACTCAACCCAACAAAAACAAACTTTTCATGGTGAATCCTTATCCTTTTTACCATCAGAGGGATTAGGGGATTTAAAACCATCTTACTTACAATCCGCAGTACTGTGCTGCCTATATATTTTGATAATGCTATTTGACTCTACTTAATTATTCATTAAACAAATTAATAGTGATTGGGTGTACAGACTACTGGTTTTTGATTACTAATGACAGATATATATTTTTAGTAATTCTTTTTTACTATTTTTGGGAAAATGTATGCACTATAAATTATCTGCACTGAATCCTCTATTAGCAATCTCATTATCTGCTTCTTCATTATACCAAATTTGGGATCAGCCACTCCACACCACTAGCCAGGATTAAGTACTTAACACTAATTTAAATATACAACAGATATTACAAAAATAATCTTCTAAAAAGAACAATAAAACTAGACCTTGAGAAAGGTCTTTGTAATAAACATAATCAAAACGACAGGAATTTGACAGTATAGCACTATTGATAAAGGATTTACCTCTTGTTGAAAAACCCGTTCTACCCAACCTAAAATTCTTCCAAGCTGTGAATTAACCCAACGTAACACCAATGTTCCAGATTTCGTCTCAATCTATAACAAGAAAAAAGAGTAAGGACCAAAGTATAGAATAAATAAAGATAGGGCAATAGAAGGATAGATGACAAAAGACCATGGGTCTGTTTGGAGAAAATGTCTCCATAAGCACTTTTAGGAGAGAAAAATAAAAAGGGAAAATGAAATTTAAGTTCTCCAAAAGCTAAAGTTAGCTTACATATAAGTTAAAAATCAGATTTTAGAGATATCAATACGAAATAGTTTCTACGAATTAGCTTATGAATACGCTAATCTTAGCTTGTGAAAAAACTAATTTCACATTTTTCTTATTATTTGTCTCCTAGATATGCTTATGGAAAAGTTTCTCTAAACAGATACTGTAAGATAAATTTACCTAAGATTGGACAAATGTAAAAATATTTGAAACACAAATGAGATGGAGCTAAATGACAATAGAAAATAGTCCTAATTATACCCTCCAAATGTCAATTGCAACATGGTGTATGACCAAGAAATCATGATTTATCTAAACATCCTTTTATCTCTATTGATATCTTCAAATGAGTACAAGCACGTGGCACATGTGAACAGGTTCTTGGGTAAAAACAATTTTGCATATACCAGACATATCATCTCATCAAAATTGATAAATATCATCCCATCAAATTGATAACACGATAATAATATATATCATTTCATCAAAAACAATTTTGCATGCTCTAAAAGGAATGTGACCACCTAACCTGATAGAGATTCAATTTCTTCAACAAGATCTCAGCATTTTCTTCATGGCATACAGATGTAATAAGTGCCATTATGAACTGCTCTAGACTTTCAGCTGCAGGGAATACAGAAATGACATCCTCAGTTAAATGCTCTGCACCATCCAAAAAGGGTTTCTGAAAAAAAGAAAACAAATTTTCAGTGATTTTGAAGATATATTCCATAATGTAATCAGAATATATATATATATATATATATATATATATATATAACCCATATATATACTCACCAGTCTGATGCCATAAAGTTTGTGAACTAATGATCCAGATACAACAGTTGCTTGAGGATGCCTCTGAGATAAAACAGGCAAGAAAGTTACGGATTCTCGTTTTAGGAGCTTCTTGAGTTCTTCTGCAAGCAATGCCAAGGGGTGCTCATTTGACATATCAGCTCTTTCAACAACTTGCACTGTCTGCAGAAAGTAAAAAGATTCCTTAAATATAAAATATTGGCATAACAATGGACATGCTCTATCCAACAGTTTGCAAATTAAAAAGATGGAAAGAATAAAGCAGACGTTCTCACAAGCATTCAATTACATAGCAGAATCAAGAACGTAAAACAGTTTAGGAACACATCTGATTCCAAATTCTACAATATATATTTAAAGCTTAGGACAAAATCAATCAAAGTATAAATATTTAATTAAGTCATGCTTAAAAGATATTCACTTTAGCATGTATATAACCAATAACAATGAACAGGAAGCTTTCTGAGCTGTCTATCATTTACCAGTAAAGTGGAAGATAATAATAATTATCGAATTAGGATTTCAATGAAGATAGAAATTCAAAGAAAAATGTATTCATAGTTGCAAATTAATACTCACCCTTGAAAATGCATTCTTAATTGATGATGATATATATATCTCTATCTGATCGCGATCACTAATTGGCAGGGACTGTGAGGTCTGCAGGAAAATAGTAAAGAAACTTTTATAACTGAAACTTGTATATTATACAAAATTATCTATCCAGATGTGAAAGATATCATTGAAAAAGATTACACACAGTTTCTGGTTCTTCCAGTAGAAGCCTCCTGGTAATCATAGCAACTGCTACAATCTTTTCCATAGTTGCTGAACCCTAAAAAGTATGTGAGAGGTTTTGTAAAACAAAAACTAAAGGTGCAACACAAGATATCATAATTATTTGGTAAAAAATAAAAACAAGGCTTTTGAAGAGAAAATAAAAGGGGAAAAGAGTTCAAGAATATTTGTTTTAAAAGGGCAAAAACAGAGAAAAACATATCCAAGCATCTGATCCAGTACTACCTAACAACCTAATAAGTTGAACAAACCTCGTTGAAGTGCATATGGTAATCTCCAAGCTGTTTGTCTGTCCATCTCAAAATTGGTGTTAAGAAAGACTGTAAGAAAGATAGATCCCGTTCACCCTCAACCTTGGAACGCAAGCTTTTCAAGTGCAACCTCTCTTGTTGACCTCGTTGCTCCATTAGTGGTATTTTATTCAATTGCTCAAGTGCATGCAATAAAACTCCATGCTCCCTTGTGATAACATACTGTATCCCCATAATGAAAATGCAAAGTAATTCAACATTAAATAATGATTGAAGAAAGAGTTGTGTCCCATTACTCGACAAATATTAATTAGTCAAATAGTACAGTATCACAAAAAGAAATTAAAAAACAGGAAAAAAGCCAAACAGCAATGGAAAATAAACTGAATGCCTAATAATCAACATATCCCAATGAGTGGAATTTTAACAATGCAACTTTAATCTTGATTACTATCAAACAAAAGACTTCTTTGTCTTGATCAAATAAAGTAAATGGAGGAGCCACATGCATATTTTTTTCTTAATAATTAAAGAGGTAAAACATCCAAAAGAAAATAGATTAATAGAATGTGCTAAATGTTTGGTTGAAATATAAAACAGACTACAAACATTCTGAAGTTCACTATTCTTCATGCTCATTTTAAAGCTAGCGGAGTGAAATCAAATTTGATAAACATATCTGTAAAGTGTGAAGCATTTTAGTAATATATTAGCCAAGGATACAAGGATTCATCCATATGTCTCTAACTTTTCTCATTATTCAACAAAACTTTTTGGCACCATCCATAGGGACTCCTACCAGTCATTAGTCAAGAAGAATAAGAATATATTATCAATGCCCCTAAAGGTTTTCCTCTCCAGGATTAGATTAGGGTCTAGCAATATAAGTCAAACTGCTTACATTTCAGAAGAAAAAACAGACAAAGACAAATTAGGTGAAATGAAGCATTTGCATATATAGAGTGAAATACGAAAGAAAAAAACACGGAAAAACAAGGCCACAAAGTGGTAGTAAAATTAGTCCTACATGAGAAAGACAAGTGTTTTGTTCAAGGTCTTTTGGAACTACAAATAAGTTGACACAGTCAACAACAGTCCAGTATAGTAGTCCCACTTTAAAATTGATTGTGATTCTTAAAACTAACATGAAAAGAAAATGTGATGGCAATTACCTGACGAAATAAAACCCATGCATAGCAAGTGTGATGGATTGTCTCCGTGATTCCTAAAACTTTCCATGTTGACTTCAAAAGTTCAAGAATTTCCTCCACTTCCTAGAAATTAGACAACCCACGGATCACAATTCAGAATCCACAAAAGTGATACAATCTAATTTCTACTTCACCCGGTAGCTTCTCAAATAAGAGTTTCATCACCATTATTTCTTCTTAATAAAACAGAATTCAGTCTTAATAGCAGATTTCAAGTAAATACATGTCCATAAAAACCTTCTGTTTCTTTTCCCATCAAATTTTCAAATGTTATACATATCACTTGCACAGCCCATGTACTCAGGAACCATAGACCTTATCAAATTCACTTGTTAATAACTTAATATTCAGCAAATAAATAAAGCAAACATAGCATAGCAATAACAATTCAAAGATGTAATGGCTCAACTTCTGCTATAATAGCCTTGGAAAGTAAAAGACACCAACCTCTGTCAGTTTTCCTTCATCAAGCATATCAAACACACTTAAAAGTAACTTCTCATATAGTCTGACATTTAAGTGATAACCATCTGACCAATGGCATATTTCACCGGTTAAGTCACCCCGAGCTGGCCGCTCAGCAAGTGGAATCGCAATCTCCCTTAGGGATCTCAAGCATTCTGTCCTTTGAAGTTCACCACTTGAAGATGGAAGAAACTTAGAAATATAAAATGAAAATCATGTTAGTCACAGCCAGTCAGACCTAACACAAAGGTAAGCCAACTCTTATGACCTAATGCCAACAGAGTATAGGTAAAATGTGAACATCAAAATGCAAAACCACACACCTCTGCTTCTTCAATCTTGGCCAACAGAATCCTCAACTCATTTGTCTTGCGTCCAGATTCACCAAATCCAACAGCAGGGTGATTAACAAGCCCTTCCTCCAAAACTTTTAACTATACCAGCACAAATTTGGAAATGTTCAACAACGAGAAAAGAACTATTAGAATGGCATTCTCATCTTTTCTTTGACACATTAACAAGCTAATAGAGTATATGAAGGAGAGCAGAGAAAATTCAATAATGGATCTTACTACCTGCCGCTTTTGCCAACGTATAAAAGCCTTCTTATCAGAAAATTCTGAACGTGAAATACAGCAAAGCAACTCCAAAGGAACCAATAGAGTATCCATCCTTTTCCCCACCTTACCCACAAGAGCATTTAGCAAGCCTTGTCTGGTTCTAATATCCATTGACTCGGATATCTGCATGCAACAATTATCTATAGATATGAGTACAGAATGTAGAAAACATAAGCAAATACAAATTTAAGATTTTCTTGATTTTCATGGTTTGCAAGTATTAGCTGTCTCATCCCATGGATTAGGTGGAGGATAGCCCTATTAGTAGCACAAGAGGTAGAGACAAACCAAGTAAAACTATTACAAAGGATTTACAGGTCAACGATTTGCCCAAAGACTTGATTCAGAGAAGAACATTATGCAGCTGACCACCCCTGGTAGGAAAAGGCTTGGTTATTATATAGTTTTAAGTATAAATTTGGAGGCAAAGAGCCCATGCTTATGAGTATGAGTCCAACATAGAAGAATTAATAGAATCCAGAATGCATATTGAACTGATCACAGATTCAATGCCCACCAAATTCAGAAGAGCCTGAGTGCAAGCAGCCCCAAGTCCCTTTAGGGATTGAATCCCAGTGTGTTCACTTTACCTCTACTTTAGCCCCTAAACCTTAAGACCTTTTGTTAGGGATCAACAAATGAATTCAGAGAATAGCAATATAGATGAAACGATTGCATTATTATTATTCCGAAAAGTATCAGAAAATACAGTAGGGTTAGCGATTCCTTTTGCCACAGATCTTATCACCCTATGATAATTATTTTTCTATAACAGCAGACAAGCTTTCAAAGTCGATATCGGTAAAAGCTAATTCATCCTCTAAATCACCTCCTCAGCAAAAGAGGAAGCCACAATACTATAAAGGTTTTAAAAGATTATCGTATTCAATAGAAGAAACCGGAGGCCCTTGCACATTATAAGAGTACATTTAACGTATGTTGCCAAAAAAAAAAAACATTAATAAGAAACATAATGGTAGAAAAAAAATCAATGGAAGGACCAAAGGATCAAAGCATAAGTAATTAGAACATATGCCAATATATACCTCCATTTGAACTCGCATGGTTTCCAGCAAGCCAACTAATCCAGGAGCACTCTGAGACTGGGATACAACACTTCCACTTTTGCTGCGCCCAAGCTTCCTGATCAAGCTGGATTTTTTATCTTTCTTTTTTTCCTTTGATGGGACAATCAGACCCCTGATAAACAAGAAATACATCAAAGTGTTAACATATAAATCTTTCACGAGAAGACATCCTCTCAAATTAAACATATCTTAGCAACATACCCTGTGGCTCCAGCACAAGCCAAGAGGACCTCATACGCAGTTTCACGAAGATCATCATCTGATATGCCTAGAATTGGTAACACCAGAAGTTAGGAAATTCATGAGAGCTTTCATTTGAACCTTTCAATTCAAATTTGAGGCATAACACATGAAGATGTGATATTAGTGTTTTCTACAAAAGAAGAACTTATTAGGATACTATGAAGGATGAGAAGTACAAAGAATGGGGATAAAAAGTCCTGCTAGAGCTACGAAACAGAATATACAAAACCATCATCCCAAAAGAGACCTCCATCATCTATGGATATCTGTTATAGAAACACCCCCCCTAACCCTAAAACAACAATGGGTTGACACCAGATCGAAGCCAAGAAAACTATTCTGCGACAACACAATGAGAAGGGAGAACTTTCCAGTTAACAGATGTCTATGACCATGCAGAGGCACAAGGGCAACAGAGGAATGTCAGATTCCTTCTCTATACAGGTTTCCACCTTTGCAATGACTTCAATGACTCAGCAATGAACAAATGGTGACTTCATGTATGAGATTTTACCTTACAACAATTGTTAACACTGTTGGTTCATTCAATTTTCTTAATCATATGACTCCTTAGTTCACATATTTTAAAATTGAAATACTATTTTCCTGACAATATTTACACAGCTTAGAAGTTGAGAAGATGAAAAAACATATCCAACAGATAAGTTTTCTAGAGAAATCACCTGTGGAGAAGGCAGGCAATTTCACTGCAAGATCTGAAGCATCATTAAGAGTCCTTGAAGCCCTGACGCCTTCAACAACTGAAGCAACATCATCATCCTCAAAGTCTTCAATGTCATCCACAGTTAGCTCCTTTTCTTGGGTAGTGTCAAAAGACTCAGATCTCGATACACTAGATAGAATTGGGGATGGTGGAAAAACAGAAGGAATGGAAACAGCAACAGGAGGCACTGCAGAAACAGGAACAGTTGGTGGCGGCCTTCTGGGAGGTGAACCTGAAGACTCAGGATCAGTGACCAAATAAAATTCACCGACTGAACCTGTATCACTCTGTTAAAGCCAGGAACATTTACAATCCAAACATGATCCACAAACGATTAAACAAAAGCTTTGAATGAAATGTGATGAAATCAAAACTTATAAAGCATGTCATGACAGTAAAGAAAATAGCTCAACAGTTTCAAAGCTGCATCGTATTCCTCCGCAAGTATTATATAAAAGAGCAGAGTTGGCAGACTGGTCATAGCATGTTTAAAATGGCAAAATGCAGCAGTTACACATAAATATAGCAAGAAAGTAAGAATGACTTCAGTATAAAATTGTCATTAAGAAGTGCACAAGCTAAACCAGTACTTCATTTATAATACTAATACTTAAACTTGTATAAATGGGCCTAAATAAACAATTTAAAAATAAATTCAAACATCAAAAAGGTCATAGCATAACATACCATTTGTGGTAACCCAGTATGATCATGATAATCTCTAATTGCTTCTGAAAGTTCAAGCATTGTACCTGCATTGAAGGAAGTTAATATTAAGACAAGGAAAACAAAACAAAAAAGAAAAGGATGATAACTGATAAGCAAGACAAAAGACCGAATTCAACTAACTCTTTTTTGCACAGTTGAGGACATAATCAACACTGACTTGATCTAGATCCACATCATCCAGTGTAACTGCACCAGGTGGCATTACAACTTTCTTGATTAAGCTCCCTGAAAGTATAAAATCAAGAAGAACTCTTCTGTCCCTCCTGTATCTCTGGAGAAGCTCTATGACATTCTCTCTGCAACCCATCAAATCACCACAAGTAAGGGTCCCATCACATGATGAAGTAATGAAGGAACAAAGAGACACTTACTCTTCCATTACTAATAAAGCTACAATTATATTGAACTCCAACCAACTTCAACAATTGTGCTATTTCAGCAACAAAGAGCTGAAAAACATTAGTAACAATGAATGTCACAAGATAATATGTAGCATACAAAATCAAAACACAAGAAAACTAACACTCCCACTGTAAATCAAGGCCATTCCAAAAAAATAAAAAGTAGCAGAACAAAATTGACATTAAGCAAAACACGAGATCAGATTCGACCCAGTTCAGATTGTTCAATCATTTCATGAAAAATAAAGTGAAAAGCTAGAACTTTCAACAAAAATACAAGAACCCAAGTTTAATTTTTGCGTGAGGCGGTGAACCACGTGACAAGAACTACGTTTTTTATGTTGAAACAGTAGATGCCCTTTCTTTCCAAGTGAAGCAAAGAGAGCGCTACCTGAATGGATCTTCAAAATGTGGAGAATGGAGAAGAGAGAAAGGAGAAAAGTCAAATGGGTACGTGAATTGGATGCAGAAATTGAAGTTTTCCGGTCACTTGAGCTGGGCTGTGAGGACCCTTGAGCGAAGTAACCTCAGCTCTCAGAAGAAATCGGAGCAATTCTGAGTTTCAATTTCAATTCCAATTCCAAATTTCGTACGGATCCAATCCAAGTTCTATTTTTCGTTTTCAGAAAAGTAAAAGTTTATGTCAGTATATGCTTGTTTTTATTTTTATTACTATTATATAATTATATATTTTTAACCTCTTACAATAGTATTATTTTGTTTTATTCACATTGGTATTTTTAATCTCCTCGTAAAACCGATGGTGCAGCTTGTACTTGGAAACTTAGTTGCAGCTTGTAGTAAGGAAGAATAATAAAGGAATATGGTCAAAATGTAATAAAAGAAAAGAATAATATTTTACAAGATATACTTTTCTTGGGTTGAATCCTTTTGAGGTGTCTAAAAATATCCACTATTTTCTTTTTTGAGTTAAATATGTTTTTTGTCTCTCAAGTTTTAGTAAATTTTGGAATTAGTTCTTCTTTGAAATTTTATATCAATTTAATCCTTTATCTTTATAAATGTGTGAATTTAGTCCTTTCTACCAATTTTTATTAAGTTTATTTGACATTTTAAACACATTTTATAGTAATATTTAAGTTAACATTGAAGCAAAAATGTGTCAAACGGTATAAACAATTCAAATACTATTATGAAATGCACTTGAAACTTTAGATAAACTTAACAAATTTGGTTAAAAGAACTAAATTCACGAATTTTTAAAGATGAATGACTAAATTGGCATAAAGTTTTAAACAGAAACTAATTTCAAATTTCACTGAAACTTGAGAGGACAAAAACATATTTTAACCTTCTTTTCCTTATAAAAATGTAAAACTTAATTTAAAAAAATATGATATATTTTTGCAATACTATTTAGATAGATAGACATTAATTAATAGAGTTAATTTTCCTAATTTTTTTCTTGGAATATACTAATTGTTTAGTTTTCTTTTTCCATTTCACTTTTCCAAAGTCATTCATTTTCTTGATCGTTATCATCTTCTTCCTTTCATTATTTGTTCTTCGTTTTATTTTGTCATGTTGTAACACTTCACTTGGTAGTGATTCTATCGATTATGAGAAAATTGTGAGTATTTTACCTGAATGATCATAGAAATTGTAAATATTTGATTTTGACGACGATAAATTTTTTTGAATAATTTGTATGAACACAACATGAATTAAATGATTGTAGTGATGCACGTTGTGCGAAAGACTTATAAGGATACATCTATCCTAATTATATCATAGCTTTTTCCATGTTTTCCTACGATTAACATATTGATCGTCAGTTAGATGAGAAAAAAAAAATATTTGATAAGTATTAAAACTGATTAGAGTGATTATTTGTATTTCTTATATGCATGATATGTGACATGCATCTTATAATAATAAGGTTTAATTATTCGTAAGATATCCAGTTTAGGTCAAGGGTGTCAATTTGGTACCCGACGAAAAAAAAGTTTCAATTAGTACCCAAGTTATTTTAAGTGCATCAATCAGGTACATCCCGTTAGATTGTCAGAAACGGCGTTAAAATCTTGGTGACGTGGCAATTTATAACGGAAACGTGTCATTGAAAGAAGAATACGTGTAAAAAAAATAATTGTACAGTGTGCAGTGGTGTTATAACGAAAGGTGATGTATAAATTTGCCCTAACTCTTAATAGTACCATATCATCTTCTTCTTCCTCTCCATTCCATTGCAGGTTCAGAGTTTAAGAAGTGGCTTCTTGATTTGTGTCTTCTTCTTCCAATCAAATCGTCAATGTCTGATCTTCTTCTTCCGCTCCATTATGTCGCAGGTTTAGAGCTCAAGAGGTTGCACCTTGTTGTGTGTCTTCTTCTTCCAATCAATTCTTCAATGTCTCGCAGTGAGGGTTGTGCGTGTTCTTCGTGGGCATCGCAAAAAAATAGTGTGTCCTTCCCTACTGTTTCGTATAGGAGTGCGGGTGGAACCCCAATGTGCTATTGCAGGGAGGTTGCAGCGTTGAGTTGCTAAAACAGTAAAGAATTTTGGAAAGCAATTTCTTGGGTGCCCTAACTATAAGGTATTAATTATTGTTTAAATTTTTGGTTTCCATAATGTTTGTTGGTGTTAAGCATTTTTGTGGGTTTAATTTCCTTTAACCAGCGCAGTGGTGCCAATGAAGAATCTAAAGGATGCAATTATTTCAAGTGGTTCAACGAAGACAATGGGGATGAAAGAGATGTAACCATAGGAAGACAAAGGAGAAAAATATATGCTCTTGAAAAATCAGTTATGGTGTCTGAAAAAAGGATTAGGTTTTTAACATGGGTAATATGTTTTCCGGGACTGGTGAACGTTATATTAGTTTGTAAGTTGAGCAAAATTTTTTGATTTTGTTGTAACCTGGATGGAGTACAGTGGGTGTGGATGCAGTTTCATGGGTTAGAATGTTTGTATTTACGTTATGTTATTGTAATGGATTTTGATTATGGAATGAAAATAGCTTTGAAGTAAATTTTTCTGTCACTTTATTTGAATTATATTTGGAATGAAAGCATACAAACTAGAGCATCATATTCATCCACCAATCATATATAGCCTTGTAATGAAACCACAAAAAACTACACCATGTAAGCACACAAACTGGATTACCATATTCATCCAGCAATAATAAGACAACTTGTGCATAATAAGCCAAAAATATTTCCATCCAATAATAATAAGACAACCTGTGCATAATAACCCAATATTATATTCATTGAATATTGTTCTGCTTAATCAAAAGTTGGTAATTGATGTTCGTACCAAGTGGATGTTCAATATACATAATGCTTCTCAAAAAACAAACCAAAATACACCACCAGATTACAAAATACACCACCAGATTACAAAAGTTTTTTCCAATTTGATCTTCCAAAACACAACAACAATTTTTCTCTCCTGATCTTCCAAAACACAACAGCAATTTGATCTTCCAAAACACAACATCACGGATTCAGTATTGGGCCCCTCCTGAACGATAATTTTTCTCTGTAGGTTGCTGTTGTAGTAGACTGCATTTGATGGACTTGTGTAGTCTAACTTGCTTGTGTTGGAAGAGTGGCATTGTGTGGCTGTGAGACTTGTGTAGTCTGACTTGGTTGAGTAGACTGAGTTGGTGGAGTAGGCTGACTTGGTTGAGTATGCTCAGTTTATGGAGTGCTCTGACTTGGTTGAGTAGGGTCTACAAGTGTGTTTTGTTGTGTTCCAGATGGAGCAGTTTCTGCTGGTGCAGGAGGAGCATGTGGGCAGCTTGTTCTTTTGTGGCCAATTTCTCTACATAACCCACATTTTTTACGGGTACCACCTTGTCTCAGTTGAGTGTCATCCTTCCTCAATTCCCAAGCCTCCAATCTTCTTTTCTTTTTTGGTCTTCCTGGCAGGACCCTCTTTGTTGGAGGCAAAACATCATTCGCAGCAGTCATCTCCCATAGATGAGGTCCGTTAACAGGGTATATGAGTGACAAATATGTCTCTTCATAAGTAGATGCAAGAAACCAATGTGGAAGGAAGTCTTCCGCATTCAGATTTAAAAATCTAATAGCAGTCAGCGCATGGCAGCATGGGATTGTTGTTATGGTCCACTTTCTACAGCTGCATTCTTGTTTGTCAATGTCAACCACAAATTGTTCTCCAATCATTGACCTATGACTCACCTCAAACAATCTTTGTCCTGACCAGCTGTTATGAGTGCAAAAAAATAAAGTGAATTCACATTTCAAAATGAATTGTATCATTATCACAGTAATGTACGAGTATTACCACAAAATCGAATAAACAAATACACAACCAACCGCATTACTGAAAAATCACATTCAACTGACAAAAGCGTATAAAAACAACACACTAAAGCATACCAACACACCAATTTCAAAGCAAACGCATTCGCATAAAAAAACCCTAAATCCATGCTCTGATGAGAACGAAGAACAGGGGTCTCAAAAAAACGTACCTTTGATCGCCTGCTCCGAACGATTTCACCTTCTCCGATCGATTCGCCCTTCGATTTTGCAGAAACCTCGATCGCTTCTTCCTCCACTCCTTCTCACTTCTCACTCACCTTTTCGTCTTTCCAAACTTAAGAGCTTCGAATGCTTTTCTTTTTTAATTCAAACGCAAATTCATTTATTAGTTATTTTGAAAATACCACGTCAGAAATAAGTGCCATACCACGTGTCAAATATTTGTGTCAACAGACCCTGTTCACTCGTCAACGTTAATGACTCTAACGGCGTCAATGAAAATGTACCTGATTGATGCACTTAAAATAACTTGGGTACCAAATTGAAACCTTTTTTTCACCGGGTACCAAATTGACACCCTTGACCCAAACTGGGTACCTTACGAGTAATTAAACCTAATAATAAAAAGTTTAATCCACTTATCTAATCGAAAAATGATTTTTTGACTACTAAATTTTGACAACTTTATCTTACAATCTTGGCATTTTCTAAGTGGTTATCCACTTTTTCATTTTTTTTCATTATCAATATTCCAAAACTAATTAGAAGATGTCACCTTGTATTGTAAAAGAAAATTGTCAAAATTTAGTAGTCAAAATATCATTATCCTATCTAATTTTAGGTTGAGAAAGTTTTAAAAATGATAAAAAGTAAATTCATTAAGATTGTTCCTACTTAAAGAGTAAACATCTTAAATGAGACTAATATAAGAAGAAAAGGAAAAGAGTTATATATATTGTCTCTGAATCCGATAAATTAGCTACATTAACCAAAGACATTCGTTTAACCCCACAACAGTTTCAAATTTTATCAAAAATCTTCAAGAAATCTACCTTGAATCAACTTCCTAAGTAGAGGTGTCAATTTGACCCAGCCCACAGGGCTTGGCCCTAACCCATGTGGACTATGGCCAAAAACGTCCACATTGAAAAAAAATTCTAATAAAAAAAGTCCACAAGACCAAAAACTACGCAAAAGCCCTGTGGATTAGGGCTAGCCCATGGGCTTTCTTCTTAAAAATGAAAAATATATTATTTTTAAAATATATTATTAAACTTTCCGTCCTTAGCTTAGGGTCGACACGTCTAGGACGTTGGCCCGGGTCATCTTGGTCGTCGGCACGACCTGGACAGGTCGGGAGGGCACGACAATGTGGGAATGACAATCCGGAAGGGACAGACAAACTTGATGATCCCAGACGGAACGTGAAGGCTCGACAACCTAGACGGGTCCAAGGACCTAGACGAGCTCAACGACATGGACGAGCCTGACGACTGAACGTTGAGCCCACCCGTCCCGTCTGGCTCGTCGGTCCTCTACTCCTAAGATTAATTATGTTGGCTCCTCAGATAAAAAATCTTCAAGAAATCTCATTTAGGACCTCAAAACTCACGCAAAGACTGGTTCAATTAACATTCATGTTGGTGTTTATATTGTGGATTCAACTGTTGATATTCAATACTCCAATACAAGTGCTTTCGCTTCCAATTCACCTGTTGATAACTTCTCTCTTTGGCATGCACATTTTGGACATCCTTCTGACATACGAATGAGTATACTTAGGACTAAATGCAATTGCATACCCTATGGACTTGTTATTGTGTGTGATGTTTGCCAAAAGGCCAAACAAAAACGCTTACCTTTCCCTTCTAGTTCCTCTTCTACAAATACTATATTTCAATTATTGCATGTTGACATTTGGGATCATGTCAGGTTTGTTAGAATAATGTCGTTGCGTGTGGAACACATCATTTCTTGTTAGCTTGTTAATAAACCTAGTTTCTAAGAACAAAATCTTGTTGATTTTGTTATCCCAAAAAGATAGCCATGATCTAGTCATGGGCCCCGCATTTTATGCTTTTCTATTTCTTTGTACAGGCTATATAAAGCCATTATTTCAATTGAATAAATCAAGCTTTATAACTACTACATCTTTTAGTTTTATCAGTGGTATCAAGAGCCAATACACGACCTGACACATAGAAAATTCAAGAGAGAGAAAGGTTGAGTGAAAACACAGAGAGAAGGCAAAAGAGAGAGAAAAGCTTTCTAAACCACAAAGAGCACGTACCCAAAGGCGAGAAACCATGGCTGACGACAATAGCTTTCTTAGCATTCCAAAGTTTGATGGAGATTATGACCATTGGTCCATGCTAATGGAAAACTTACTAAGATCAAAAGAATACTGGAGCGTGGTGGAGCAAGGCTATCAAGAGCCCAAAACACTGGAGTCACTCACCAGAGCAGAACGCCGCACCTTGGAGGAGCAAAAGCTAAAGGATTTGAGGACAAAAAATTATTTGTTTCAATCTATTGATAAGAATATTTTGAAAACAATCACCAACAAAGCCTCTTCCAAAGATCTGTGGGATTCAATGAAGACAAAATATCAAGGGAATGCTCGTGTTCAACAAGCTCAACTCCAGAGGCTATGTAGAGATTTTGAAATTCTCGAAATGCAAAACGGAGAGTGCGTGAATGATTATATCTCTAGAGTCATGATCATTGCAAATGACATGAGAGCAGTAGGGGAGATCATGGACGATGGACATATCGTTGAGAAAATTTTGCGCACATTGTCTGACAAACACAATTATATTGTATGCTCAATCGAAGAGTCCAAAGACATCAACATGATGACAATAGATGAGCTGCATAGTTCATTGTTTGTCCATGAACACAAGATACAAAGGAAGGAAGTGGCTGAACAAGCGTTAAAAGTCACAGACGACAACTCTGCTCCACCAGCCTATGAACAATTTGGTAGAGACAGAGGGCGTGGTGGATATAGGGGAAGAGGAAGAGGTAGAGGCAGAGATCAAGGGAGGGCATTCGACAAATCCACTACTGAGTGCTATCAATGTCACAAGTTGGGACACTTCCAATATGAATGTCCCACCTATGCTAATTATGCAGATCACACAGAGCTAGACGAATGTGAAGAAATGCTATTGATGTCATATGTGGAAACGCAAGGAGCCACATAAGATGAAATATGGTTTCTAGATTCTGGATGTAGCAACCATATGAGTGGAGAAAAAAATGGTTCATTGACCTCAATCTATCATTTAGGCACAATGTTAAGTTGGAAAATGACTCCAAATTGAATGTCATAGGGAAATGCAACATTCGAATGAAAATAGATGGACGAGTTATGGTCATCACTGAGGTATTTTACGTTCCAAAACTTAAATCCAACTTCCTTAGCATTGGTCAACTTCAAGACCGTAATTTGTCTATATTGATTAACAATGGATGTTGTAGCATCTATCATGATGATAAAGTTTTGATCATACAAACTATGATATCTGCAAATCGTATGTTCGTACTTTTGGCATTTATTTCCCCTGTCTCTACTAATGTTTCAAAAGCAGCATGTTTCAATGTAAGCTCTAAGAATGTCACAAGCTTATGGCACAAAAGGTTTGGTCATCTCAACATGAAAGGACTGCGAATGTTGCCTACAAGAAGATGGTTCAAGGCCTACCAATATTGAAGAATACATCTCAGGTATGCACCATCTGCATGACTGGAAAGCAGCATCGTGATCCATTTAGAAGAAATAGTACTTGGAGAGCATTCAAACCTCTACAACTTATTCATTCAGACATATGTGGTGCCATTACTCCTGAATCTTATAGTAGTCATAAGAGGTATATCCTTACTTTTATAGATGATTATAGTAAAAAAATGTGGTCTTATTTTTCACATGCCAAGTCTGAAGCCTTTGATACATTCAAAAGGTTCAAGGTATTTGTTGAGAATGCAATAGGATATAGCATAATTTGTTTGTGCACCGATAGAGGATGAGAGTTTACTTCATCAGAATTCAATGACTACTGCAACACGTATGAAATTGCAAGACAACTCATGGCTACTTATTCCCCACAACAGAACGGAGTTGCCGAAAGAAGAAACCGAACCTTAATGAATATGGTGAGATGCATGCTTGCAGCACGAGATTTTCCAAAAGAGTACTGGCCAGAAGCAGCAAACCTAACAACTCATGTTCTGAATAGATGCCCAACCCTAGCCTTGTCCAGCATGACACCTGAAGAGGCCTGGACAACAAGAAAACCATCAGTGGAACATCTCAAGGTGTTTGGATGGATAGGCCATGTTCATGTTCCTGATGTCACTAGGAAGAAACTGGATGAGAAAAGTATTAAGTGTGTATACATGGGAGTCAGTGAAGAATCCAAGGCTTCTCGAATGTATGATCCCATCACCAAGAGGATTATCATCAGTCGAGATGTAGTGTTTGATGAAATGGGAAAATGGGATTGGAAGAAGTCATGAGAGACTAATTCTTTTGATCTTGTGTATGAAGAAACTGAGAAAAGTGTTGCTTCTAACATTGATACCCAACCAGAAAATGACAAAACAAAAGAACCCATAGGAGATGAAAGGGTCAACGTCCATACAAGGAGAAGATGGCCGCCAATATGGATGAGAGACTATGAGTCTGAAGATGGATTGTTAGAAGAAGAAGGAGTGTAGCAACTCACCCAAGAAATGCAACAACTTGCTATGTTCATCTCAAATGATCCCACCACATTTGAGGAAGCAGCCAGAAGTCAAGTATGAGGGATGCCATGAAATCTGAGATGGTAATAATTAAGAAAAATGAAACATGGGAACTAATAGATCTACCAATTGGAGAAAAGAAGATTGGTGTTAAATGGATATTTAAGACCAAACTAAATGAAAAAGGAGAAGTCGACAAATGTAAAGCTCGTCTCGTAGCAAAAGGGGTATACACAACAAGCTGGAATTGATTACACGGAGGTATTTGCACCAGTGGTAAGATGAGATACTATTCGACTAACCTTGTCCATTGCAGCTAATTGCGGATAGAAAGTTTATCAACTTGATGTCAAGAGCGCATTTCTACACAGAGAGATAGAAAAAGAAGTGTATGTGGAACAACCAAGGGGATTTGAGGTAAAAGGTGCAGAAGACAAAGTATATAAACTCAAGAAAGCTCTTATAGGCTTAAGTAGGCACCTCGAGCATGGTTCAGCAAAATAGAATCATATTTTGTCAAGGAGGGTTTTGAAAGAAGCATGAGTGATCACACTTTGTTTACAAAGAAGGAAAGGGAAACAAATGTTCTTATTGTGAACCTATATGTGGATGACCTCATCTTTACAGGAAGCAGTAAGAAAATGTTTGAAGAATTCAAAAGGTCAATGAAAAGGGAATTTGAGATGACTGATCTGGGATACATTAGATATTTTCTTGGTGTAGAAGTCACACAGACTTCAAGTGGAATTTTCATTTGTCAGAAAAAGTATGCTAACGAAGTTCTGGAAAGATTTCGTTTACAAAATTGCTCACCTGTCAAAAATCCAATAGTTCCAGGATGCAAACTCACAAAGGATGTTGGAGGGTTGAAGCTTGATGCTACCACCTACAAACAAATTATGGGAAGTCTTATGTATTTTGTTGGCACAAGCAAGCTTGAAGTAAAGAATTGATAAAGCCATGTGCATGAAGATCTTAAGTGTTTGATGAAGATTGAGGAAGATCCTCTTGAAGATTAAGTTTTAGTCGGTTAAATCTGTATATAACATGTTAAATGTAATGTGTTAGTGTTATACATTGTTGATAGGCTATATGACATAGGTTAGATGTCTTGTGTGCCTTAGTGTGTCTCTTTTAATTTGTTAAAATAGGTTTTAACAGGCTAAAAGGCTTGATGTATATAGTTTCTGGTATGAATGCATTCAGTTAGTTAAATTATTTTTCAATCAACTGATTTCACTTAAGTCAGGTGAAATCAGCTGATTGTACGGAAAATTCAATCGACTGTTTTCACTTAAACCAAAACTAGATAAGCTATGTTTTCACAAGCAGAGGTGCGAATATGAGTTTTTCTGAACGAAATCGTGTCATTCATCTATGGGAAGCGTTCTCTCTCTGTAATACATAGCTGCAACTCTTGTTTGAAGATCTTGCTTGATCTTGGTTGATCTTGGAGGCATTTTGGCTTGTGAGTAGCTTGAAGAACACATGTATGGTGTGCTAAGGACAACCACCATCAGGTTTGGACGTTCGTGTGCCTCTTGATGGTTTGCCTGATGTGATTTGAGGTCTGCAAGTGTGATTCTTGTAGGTTGTAGTTCTAGATTTTTGTGTGAGTCAAAAATCTTGGGTGCTTTGTGTTCAAAAGTGTACTCTTGGTGTTTGATTTGTAAAACTTTTGAATATAGTGGAAACCAGGCTCAGGTTGTCCTGGAAAACTGGATGTAGCTCATTGATTGAGTGAACGTATAAAAACAGTTGTGCATTCTTCTTTCCCTCATCTCACTCTCTTTGAAACTCTTTAAAAACTCAAGAAAACCAAGCAATTTGATCGTTGGTGTGATTTAATGCGTTGTACTTGTTATAAATATTGATTGGAACATGTCTTATATATAAAAGATTCTTGTTTGAGTTGAATTCGCAAATTCTGCATTCTACATAATTCTCCAATATTTTAGCCGACTGAATTGCCTTTTTAATCGACTGTTTCATAGCATCAAGAACAATTTAGTCTACTGTTTTATATTTTAATTGATTGAAAGTGTACTGGTCTGCTACATTTACATCCAAACTTTCCAGTTCGTTAGATTCAATTGAAAAGATATTTAAGATTTCGAAAAAAGTTTTATAAAGTCAATTCAACCCCCCCTTCTTGGCTAAACTCACCATTTCAAAACTAACATATTTAACTGCCACTAGGCCAGACTTGATGTATGTTGTAAGTCTGGTAGCTCGTTTCACGAAAGCTCCAACAATTATGCATCAACAAGCTGTGAAAAGGGTCTTACGCTATTTAAAAGGAACCACTGCATTGGGACTCTTTTACAAAAGAGGAGGTAATTTAGTAGCTTTTTGTGATAGTGATTATGCCGGAGACCTTGAAGACCGAAAAAGCACCTCAGGATATGTTTTTATGATGTCAAATGGTTTAGTTGCTTGGAGTTCAAAAAAGCAACCTGTGGTGTCTTTATCCACTACTCAGGCTGAATTTATTTATGCGGCAGCTTGAGCTGCTCAAAGTATTTGGATGATTCGCATACTTGACAAATTAGGGATTAAGCAAAATAAGTGCATTATATTTTGTGATAACAACTCAACGATCAAACTTTCAAAGAATCCTGTTATGCATGGTAAGAGTAAGCATATTCATGTTCGATTTCATTTTTTTCGGGATTTGACAAATCAAGGAGAAGTTGAATTAGTACATTGTGGTACTAAGGATCACCTAGCTGATATCATGACTAAGGCCTTAAAACTTGAAGTATTCATGAAATTGAGAGAAAGGCTTGGAATGTGCAGCATTGAAGCAATAAACTGATTGTATTTCTCCTCAAAGACAGTTCAGTTTAAGGGAGGGTCTAGTAGAATAATAACGTTGCGTGTGGAACACATCATTTCTTGTTAGCTTGTTAATAAACCTAGTTTCTAGGAACAGAATCTTGTTGATTTTGTTATCCCAAAAAGATAGCCATGATCTAGTCATGCGCCCCGCATTTTATGCTTTTCTGTTTCTTTGTACAGGTTATATAAAGCCATTATTTCAATAAAATAAATCAAGCTTTATAGCTACTACATCTTCTAGTTTTATCGGTTCTCTCTATACATGGTTTTCGTTATATTCTTACAATAGTTGATGATTATTCTCATTTTCTTTGGACCATACCTTTATCTAATAAATTTGCTGCTCGTTCTAATCTTGCCACTTTCATAACTAAAATTAACAACCAATTTAACACATTTGTGAAAATTGTTCGTTTTGACAACGATCCTGAATTTGGTATGACTGATTTTTATTCAATCAAAGGTATCATTCACCAGACATCGTGTGTTGAAACACCTCAACATAATGGTCTTGTAGAACACAAACATCAAGACTTACTCAATGTAACTCGAGCCTTGCTTTCCCAAGCTCGCCTTCATGCTCTTTTTTGGTGTTATGCCATTGAACATGTTGCATATTTAATCAACTATATTCCTACACCGTTATTACACAACTTATCTCCTCATTAAAAACTTTATAATACTTTGTGTGATATTTCTAATCTTCGTGTGTTTGGTTGTCTCTGTTATGCCTCTACATTAACAGCTCAAAGAAAGAAACTCGATGCTTGTGTCTCGCCTGTTGTAACCCATCGGGTCATCAGCAAAAACAAGTCGGGCTATAACGGATTCGAGGGTTGAAAATTCTATCCTAGCCCACTCTTTTAGTGTCGGGTCGACAGACCGTCTCGTCAGGCCAGGTCCCTTTTGACAACCTTATTGTCAACCACCTAAGTCAATTCGTCTCCTCACCAACACATGCTCATCAACAAGCTGCACTCGTATCCTTCGCTACCTCAAGGGTTCTCTAGGCACCAGTCTCTTCTTTCCACAATCCAATCTTCACCAGTTAAAGGCATATAGTGATTCTGATTGAGCATCCTACTCGACAACATGAAAATCCATCACTACTTTCTCCATTTATTTTGGCAATTCCCTGATCTCTTGGAAATCCAAGAAACCGTCTCCGGAAGCTCCTTTGCAACAAAATACCAAGCCCTTACATCAACCACAAGTGAACTACAATGGTTAACTTACATCCTTTAAGATCTTAATGCTTCGTTCACTCAACCTGTCATGTTGTATTGTGACAATCAATCTGTCATTCCAATTGCTTCCAACCAAGTTTTTCACGAACACACTAAACACATTAAAATAGTTATTCATGTCGTTCGTGACGAGGTTGCTCTTGGTTTGATCAAAATGCTCCCAATCTGTTCCATTTTTCAAATAGCTAACATCCTTACCAAGCCTCTGCCTCCATCCTTGTTCAAGATTCATCTTTTCAAGTGGAAATGAAAGATATCTATTCCCAGTTTAAGGGACTGATAATCTTTCTCCATTGCGCCAAGCGATATTGGTCGCGCTTAGCGTCCTCATTCATGTTTTCCTTTATACACTGTCATAGATTAGTTTTTCTGATATCATAAAAAGAGTTTTGTGTATTTTTCTCTTTCTGACAATAAGACAAAGCTTTCATTGCTCTTTTTCCCGTTCTTTCTTTTCCTGCTTTGTTCCCTTTTGTTCTTGTTTCACATGTACCTTGACTTAGTTTCTCTACCACACCACAGTTCTTCCAATATGGATTGCAAGCATTCCACTAGATGCTTAGTCAACCAATAATTGCCGAGTCTTCTCCACATTCCATCTATGAATGAGTGGCTATCATTTTTCTATTAACTAAATAAACGAAAGGTTTAAATTAAGAAATGTATTGAAGAACACGTTAAAATCTTTTCTTTTATTTCTTGATATATCAGCTTTTGATGTGATTGTTTTAGCTCTGTAGTGTATTTTACGCTCGGAATTTTTTTTCATGATATTAAAATAATATTTATAGTACTAAACCAACATTTAATCTTTCTATAACAATCTAACACTATATTTACATATTTTGGAGGACATGTCTTCGAACATTGTTTTTCAACAAATAAATGGGAAATATAATCATTTGATGAAGAATAGAAATGGAAAAGTCACCTACATTTGGTTCCATAAATTGTCTTTTGCCCATCATTCAAAGGAATAATTCTACACATCAAACACACGAAAATTAAACTTCCACGAGCATTCGAGCATATAAGGTCCATATTACTATAAATGTTAATTGTATCATTCTTCATGTTAGAATGAATGTTACAATTCCCATGCACTTATTCAAAGCCATATTCACTTCATATATATTTTCTTTTGCTATCCCAAATTCTACCTTGTTCCACCTCCTCCGTAAATGATTTTTTTTTTCTCTTCTTCCATGTCTTTGTTTTTTCATACCTATATCTCAGTATTCATTGCATCCATTATCAAGCTTCTAAATATCCATCTATAAAATAAAAATATTTACAAACGTGATTTTATTTAAGGAAATCAGTACACAACAAAATAACATGCAACAACACTGACGTCATGGATTTTCACAGAAATAAAAATTATTTCTCTAATACTTTGAATGTTTTAGCTAAAGTGAATTTTAATTCATTGACGGCATACAAAAAATCCACATAATAACTATATCATTAAACTAAAAATTGTATAAACTTACTGGTAATATGCAAAATAATAATAGAAAAATGTATCTATCTTCAAGTAGCAATAATCAAGACCCCAACTCAAGGCTACGATAGAATTTACAATAACTATAAAATCCACGTAAGTCTTCCCACCTTCTGAATCCGTTGAACACTTTCCACATAACAATTGACAAAATGAATAACACTTCAAACCTTGTGCTCCAAAATTTTTAACTCTCCATGATGTGAGCAAAATTTCTGTTAAAAGGGTCAGCAAAATTTTTAACTCTCCCATGATGTGAGCAAGCATCTGAGCTCCATTGAAGATTCATGCTGCAATCACAAGCTTCACCACATTCAATCAGTTTAAGAGCAGCTGAGACTATACTATAATGTAAACATATTAGGCTCCAACTTCAGCTCCATCAGTGAGCTTGAGAGTCATTTTAATGTTCATTGCTGCTAACTCTGCAGCCAAATATCTGAACACATAAGGCATGGCAACAGTCTCCATGCCTCTACTCGTTTGGCAAGCATGACAGGTAACCTTCTTCGCGGTTCTTCCGGGGGGTAGCCCACCGATCTGGCGCACCGGCCTCTTCTCCGGCTCGATGAATGTTGTTGTCAGCATGCTTCCACATAGAGAACATACATCAGCAATGTGATAATCAGAACATGTGTGCAACCTATCATGCAGAAGATATGCAGCTCCGTGTGCAAGCAGAGAGTCACGTTCCATTTCGCCGAATCGAATTCCTCCACCACGCTTCCGTCCTTTTATTGGCTGCCGGGTAACCTGATCAATTGTGCCAGTAGATCGAACCTATAATATGGAAAGAACATATGGTATCAAACAACCTTTGTTGTTATTGTTTAGTTTATAGGCATTAGGAACTTAATCCTTCGTTGAAACTCGGCCGAGTGGGGGAATATGAACAAAAGTACCGAGCAATCAATATACTTGTCAACAAGATTAAGATTGAAACTGTTATTTATTCAAAATGTCTCTGCAATTCTTGTGAGCAGAAAGCAATTCAAAAGAACGAAGATATGTTCTACTGTTCCGGTCCTGTCATTCAGGATGACAAAAATACCCTTTAAATATCCATGATAAAATCCGCTCCTAGTAATAAGTGATAGTTCAAACAAATACCGCAGATAATGAATAATGGATAATTTAATATCTATTTATGAACAGGTGAGGTACAAATATTCGTACAGCAGGTAATCATTGTTCTTAAGAAAATAAAATAATATTTTATTTTATTTTATTAGGCTAAATTTAATTAAAATTAAAATTTAATTTATACTTAATTTAAATTATATTATATTTTTTGTAATTTTATTTAAATTTCATTTTAAAAATTTATAAACTTTTTTTAAATATCTATAAATATCCCCGGATTTTAAAATATATTATGCTTTTTAAACAAGTATCTGCCAAGTAACAGAATGGATTACGGGTCAAATTTTCTGTTGCAGTTCAGATAGTGCCTACCCAACCCATCCCTACCCGCCAGCATATAAATCTTTTGAGCTTAAATTTGATATACAGATGCAGTTTATCAAAGCCACTCTCTAAGAGAAAACCTGATATATTTTGATGTGTTATCACAGAAAATATGGAGAAGTATCCTTTTGCTGATGATTTTATAGGAAGTAAGAGCAGTGAATTTGTTCACCTGAAATTTGTCTGAAACCATGTGTCGCAGCCGCTGATAATAAACAGGCCCAATAAATATTTCACATGTTAGCTCTGTTCCATAAACACCACTGTATAGAACCTCCAGACCGTGATAATTAAATCCCTTTTCTTTTAGTATAAGACCAAGATCATCCACAAGGGAACCAGATTTTGAATCAGACCCCTCATCGTCTTTCTTCACTGAACTTCGAAATGGAGTTGCATCTACAAATTCTCCACGTAAGGAACCTCCCTGCAAGAACAAATTATCATTAATCATGCATGCTTTCAGAAGTGAGACTGATACAGCACAATTAAGATACAGAACCTGAGAAACTGATATAATATCAACATAAAAATACAAATATTAATTAGAATAAACATATCAAGTTTTCTAAGTCGTTATTAGTCATTGTATGTATAATAAATACTGTAATTTATCTAAACATAGTACAATCCCACTTGTATTGGTAAAAAATTTTAATAAATAATTTAAACTTGAAAGATGATTCGTGAACACTACAATACAAATGCAAGCTACCATTTTTGTATGTACAAGTATGATGCTTCAAGTTAACAACATAATTGGTAACAAGTGAAGACAAATCTAAACAATGATCCACGGAAAAACAATTAAGGGAACCAGATATCTTTGTCTTCAACCAACCGTAGTGATGAATTTTGGACAGTGGGAACCAGCCAACAAGGAAATTGCTCTAGCCAAATAGAAGAGTGACTACTTTTTTTAAAATTTTATAATACAAACTAAAAAGTACCTTTATTCCTATATAATAATTGTTCAAGGTTCTTTCACCCAAACCAAGAAAAACATTTAATTCTACTATTTTCAATGCAATGTTTATACCCCTTACAGTTTTCATTCTCCAAACAATTTCCAATACATAATAAAAATAGAAATAAGGGTATAATTAGAAAAACAAAAGTTGTTTTGTCTACAAATTGTAAATTTGACATAAAAACCAACGAATTCTCCTCCAGAAAAAGACTATTACACAGGAACAAATCCACTACACGTATAAATACTCAAAAAGAAAAACGCCCTAAACTATAGAAATTTATAATAAATAATACAAGTTCATAGTAACGAAATCAAAAAAGAAAGATGATATTGAAACTAATAAAAAAGAAGCACAAGAAATTAGATAACAATTAGGAGAATGTGAACAGGGAAGTCTAAAGGAAGAAGAAAGAACAAAAGCAGATGAAAAAAGAGTCTTATATAAACTGTGAAGTAATAGAGGTCAGAACAGAAGTAACTACTGTATTCCAGGGGTAAAAATTAGTTAATGAATGCCACTATTTTTACGGGCTAGCAATGGCCACTAGTGAAAGCTACTCCACTACGCTAGCGCACTATTGACTACTACGACATTAACTACAAATGGAAAATCCTCAGAATTTATATGATAATCTTCACTCATAAGGCTTTTGCAATATGATATTTTTCACACATTACTCTATTGTAGTACCTTAGCAGCAACTGATTCCAAAAGCATAGCAATTGTCATCCTGGAAGGAAATGCATGGGGATTGATGATGAGATCAGGGCGCATGCCAGTATTTCCAGAAAATGGCATATCAACATCTGGCCACAACTGAGAGCAAACACCTTTCTGTCCATGTCTACTGCTAAATTTATCCCCAATAACAGGGTTCCGAGGATGTCGAAAGCGTATGTTAACCTGGTCCAAATAATTAATTACAAGCACAAAACAAACTATATAAATCAGCAGATGAAAGTGAAGAATCCAACAAAGAACTACAAGATCAGTAAAAAAATACATTAATTGTTCGTATAAACAAGTTAGTCTGTATAGTTTACATAGTTATCACATGTATGTTATCACATGTGTGTCAGTAAGCAGTGCCTATAAATACATTTCTGTACTCATGTTTTCAGTGTGATGTGATAATAAAACTTTTCGGTTCGTCTTCTCAAATTCTCTTTTGAGTTTCTTTTCACTAAGATTAACTGACTGATCAAATCAAACTACACTGAATATATAAATATATATATATATATATATATATATATATAGTAATCTAGCTTGAGTTTATGTTTCCATTGCCAGTAACATATCTCTTGTAACAGTAATCAGATTACAAATGCAGAATTATACAGTGTAACAGAAAATATCAAAAATTTTATCAGGGATGAATAGAAATCATAAACTTAAACGGCAAATCAAATATTCTGTCGTCTCAAACAAATCAAATTTGGGAATACAGTTGTTGTCTTATGAATTATAAAAGGATAAAATTTTATTGAAGAAAGGAAATAAAAAAAGACAAGAAGAAACCACAAAAGCATCCTTCACTTATATAACAATAGGGTGGCAGCAAACAAAAATAGGGGCAATCAGCACAATACAAGTCTCAGTTCCTTGCACGTCCAAAATGTAAAAGAAATAAACAAAAACATGAAAGGGACAAAATATATTGTTCTTTTTAAACAGAAACACTAGTTCACCAAATAAAGAGAAAATTATAATGAGCTTTCTTGATTCACCTTCTGAAGCTGCTTCGAGTTTTTGACATCCACAGCAACATAATCAACATAAACAGCTTCAGAACCCTTTCTTTTAAATGTGTGTGTGGAACTTGTAACTTCATTATAAATGCTACAATAGGGTTCATCTGGTCGTATCATCTGAAAGTCAGACAATAAGTTTTACATGACAAATTGAAGTCAAGAGAAAAGAAATAGAGGGGCAGAGGCACAATACCTGACCAACATGTGGAAGTCCATCTGAATCAATAGAGGGATGAGCTGATTTCTCTACATTACTTTTTCTGAACATTCTCGAAGATTGGTCTGACTTTCTGCTTTGTTCAGTTAAGTCAATAGTTTCCGTCTTCCAAAAACAGACAGAAAGAAAATTTGGTATCAGAATTTGCAGCAACACAAATTAAAAACAAAGGAAATGAATATAAGCAGCCAATGAGAACATCAGAAAAGGGTAAAAAGGATGTCAAAGATAAAAACATTGCTGAATATGTAAATAATCTATTTCACTTTGCTGTCCAGGTTCATTGCACATGAGATTAAGGTTGAACGTATATCTATATATCAAACAAGGAAACTAGGATCTGTATATTCATCACTACGTTAATATATGCCTAGTTCTACATAGAGTGCATTGTGTTTTTTTGCACTCTCTGTCTAACAAATAAATGCCTCAGGCTAATAATAAATGTTATGGAAAAACAAGGAAAGATATACGACTAAGAGACATTGCTTCATAGAAAACATTGCTTCATAGAAAATTCCAACTTCCTTGAGTACAAAGGCTAGGTTTCATTTCAGTACATGGCTGCATCGAGTAATGAAACATGTTGGAAAGGGAATAGTCTTGCAAATAGAAAACTTAAAGCAACAATGGAATCTGAGAGAAAACTGCTAAAACTTTAACATGAAATGAAGTCATAGTACCTCAATATGAAGTAACATAGAAAATTAATTATGATGCAATATGTCAAGTTGGATGCGGCAGTATCTAACCTGATATATTTGTCCATGAAACATTCCACGTTCCACTGAAGACTTATTTAGAATCATGGCATCCTCCATATCATATCTGTAATTAGTTAACAGAAAATATTTGTTAATAGTGCAGGAAGATTAAACTACAGTTGTTTTGCATTAAAGCACTTACCCTGTATAAGCCAGAACTGCCACAATAGCATTTGTGCCTGTCGGAAATTCATCAATGTTGTACTTACTATATGTACTTGTGCGTACAATGGGAGTCTGAGGAGTCTGAAAATACCCAAAATGTTTAAGTTATAACAATCTAGGGAGAATAAGTATAAATAATAACAATATATCACATGAAGTGGATATAATTTGGTGACCGATTGTTATGATTAGACAAAAAAAAAATCATATATCACACATATGCAAGTGAAATAATTATATTCCACATACTACAATTTATTTCCAACTTAGTGTATCTGCAATTTTCAATATGCTGATTTGAACAAACCTGAAGATGATACAACTTCTGATCTGCACGATGTTGAATAGTTTGTGAAGAGAATGCCATTGTTTGCTTTGCCATCTACATATCATAACCCAGAGTAAAAAATTTTGTATCTCAGATAGATTTGGATACCAAGACAAAAGATTATAGAACCTGGCATTGGTACATATTTCGTGGACTCTGATTATGATCTGACCACGGGGTGAGATTTGCAACTACACTAAGCATTTCTGTTGGGTGGATTTCTTCATGAGTCGCAGGAAATGAACTTTTTCTTCCACCATCTCCTCCATCAAGACATCTAATTTCCATAAAAACCTGTTAAAAAAACACACAAAACAGTTAAAATTTGGCAAATCCTAAGTTGAAAGCATTGTTCAGTGATGATTTTTTTTAGAATAGCTCCAAAAAATCATACAACACATAAGAAAAAATTATAATGACCTGCTCAAATGGCCCAATGAGCTCAATGTTTTCATTTCCATTGGAAGGAATTGATATATTTTTTACTGGTCGAACAAATCTTGAAGGGGACGTGGAAAGGTAAAGACCAGGATAGGCTCCACCCATGCTCAAAGGAACATATCCCACTTCCATGTCATCAGGAATCTGTGCCACATAGTTTTAAGTCAACACCAATTAATATTTAAATAAGGAAGCACGGAGATTTTGACCAAAAACGAACCACTGAAGCAGAAGAGACTTTTAATTCTCGTATGTAAGCCACAACTTTCTCCACTTCACTGGATGCTATACAACCAATGACACAACCATCTAAGAGAACAGTAAGAGCTTCAGGTGGACCAGGAAGAGGTGTGTTTGGCACGGATGGTGTCATCCCAACCTCCTTTAAAATATCTTCAATGGACTTTTTTATTTTAAAATAATCTTTAATTTTTCCTTGAGAATCAAAGAATGATGTTATCCCTGAAATACAGAAGCGGAAAAAATAATTAACTACAATGATCGGATTGTGGATTAATGAACAATGAAATACAAATGCAATTAAAAATTCTTTCAATCCATGTTAAAGAATTCAGCATCCTCAAAAACAAATTCGTATACCCTCAGTTCATACTAAGTGCATGTTGGAAATGTATTTATAGTATTGATTTGAATTGATATGATTTAAAAGAATTCATTATAAGTAAATGAGAGTTTTTAATATCATGAGTTTGATACACAAAGTCATTTGAAAACATGCAATAAAAACTGATTTTGCATACATATATTTTTAATGTAGAAGTCTTTGAATTGTAATTCAATATACGTTTAAATAATTTTATAACCCCCATAAAATTCCCTTTATCTCTCTAAAATTTAAAATCATTGTTTTTTATCCTTAAATATTATGTTACACTCATCAAATGTTTGTGTTTAATGAAAAGTCAAGTGACTATTCCAAGTGGTAGTGGAATTGTCATATAATGCCATCAAGTAAAGTACTTTAGAAATATAAAATGTTATTTATCTATCTAAAAAGTTAGGAATTAAAATTAGTAATTCCAAATTTCTGAACAATGAAAAAAAAAATATTTTACATGTATTACAACCACAATTCATACATTTTATAACAAATAAAAACAATATTTTTCAATTTTAGAGGACTAAAACCAAAGAATAAAATTTACAACGACCAAAAATAAAAACACGGTCAATTTATCTAGATTAAAAACATATTAAGCCTTCATTATACTAATAATAACAGACCCGGTAAACTTAGTATCTAGGTTTGCAATATTTTTCTAAATAAAATTAGATACTGAGGTGTACAGAAACAATAACAATTAACATATTTAGCCAATATATATTTGACGTTAACGTTATCATATAGGTGCATGATATAAGGACAAAAAAGCCTGTGATCAAAATCAGGAAGGTGTTATTCACACTTCTTTTCAGATCAACTGTGAAAGAAATCACATGAAAAATAGTGTACATGAGATTAAAATAAAATGAAATCATGCAACTATGAATGAAGCCCAGCGAAAGCATGGTTTAATATCAGCCAATCATCGGAAAGTTACAATTAAAAGCTGCTTTATATTTTTCCCTAAAATAAACTGAAAGCTAACATGCATGTCTCGAAGAATCTAGTTTAGTTTAGGAAACCCGTGTAAGAGGCAATTACAGATTGAAAAAATGGCAATTCACAATCTCATTAAATTATTAATGACTAACAATCTACCCCGTGTAAGAGGTACATCAAGGCAGTCACATATGGGGAAGTCACTAAGAGGTACACTTCATAATTAGTTGCAAAATACCTTTTATTTAAGAGAAAAGAAAACAGAGGAAGATAACTGAATCAGAAAAAAAAAATGGGAAAATTAACTTACTACAAGTGCGAGTCAAATGATTCAACAATCCACAAGGCTCTCCATCAGGTGTGTGCACAGGGCAAAGAAATCCCCAAGATCTACATATATATTTATATAAAAAGTTACATAAAAACATATATGCAAGTATGTTATAATAAAATCACAACATGTTTATGTAAAAAGTACTAACTCAGGTAAGAGCTTCCGGACAGTTGTGGTACGGAGTCCAGCAAATGAGGCCCCTCTATGAACGGAACGAAAATGTGATATAAAACGTAAAAAGTTTAGCCTTTCAGCCTGAACTGTATATCCTGCCCTCTGATTAAGAAGAAAATAGGCTATGAATAACTTGTTGGGGAACAAGCAAACAAAACAAGATATTTAAAGCAATTAAGAAATTAGTCTTTCTATTCATTGATATACTTTACTCGATCTCAAAATATATTTTGGCTAAATTAACGATAGGCATTTTCAAAAAACTTCTGGTTCAAAACTCTAACCCAGATCATTGAACTAGACCACAACATATATTGACACCAAATAGAGGGCTTCTGCAATCGACCCCGACAAAAAAGGCTAATGTTGCACTACATTTCATGATCTGCCACCACCACCAACAAGCACCAGATTTGAAGCACCTCTCAGAGTGATGCAAAACCTGATTTATCGGATAGGCTAATTCCTCCTCACATGCCGCCACAATCAACCTCTTTGTGCAGCTCATCCAAACACATATCATTCACGCATCACCTTCCCATGTTGGAGCACCATCATGCCACCCTTGTCAAATTCGTTAGCCTCCTTTTTCTTCTTTCAACTATGGTTGGAGTATAGGTCATGCCTAAGGATTTCAGCAGGACGGATGTCAGCGGGACAGGTAGTAGCTTCCCCACCCTACCCGCTAGATAAATATCCACCCCATACCCATCCCCATATTCGTGTGGGTATCCATTATGTGGATACCCGCATATATTTTTAATATACACATGTATTTACAAAAAAAATCTAAAAATATTTAATAACATATTTTAACCATAAATTCAAATAAAATACAATACTGTTATTATCATAAATTTCAAACAAAGTCCAAATAAACTCAAATTCATTCAAGTCCAAATAAAATTACAAAAGTAGATATTAGATGACGTTCAACACATTAGAAGTTCTTTAATTAGTCTTGGATCGACCAGCCCACTTTAGAATTTAACAGGTATGGATATCCACGGGTACAGATAGTATGATACTCATCCCCACCATGTTAACATACGGGTGCAAAAAATATATGTACCCGCTACTCTATCTTTATGTCTTAAATGAAATCAAAAACAATTTAGACAACTTATTAAAATCATCAAAAGTGATCATGCCAAAGAATATTTTTCCTCTAATAGCATTTAACATTAGTCCACTTGTCCTTGTACACCTTAGAGAAAAGGTATAGGATAAAAGAAAAATAGGCACTTAGTTGAAATTGCATGCACCTTATTGCTTGACACTAATATACTAAGTTCATACCTAGTCTTAGGCTATTCTCTCTACTTATTTCCTAATCAATATAATGTCCCTTCTTCCCTTGAATCTAATATTTCTAATTTCATTGTAATTTCTAATATTTCTAAGTTGGTTGGAAAAGTCACTTATCATGATATAACAAGAACTAGTTTTTCTTATCAAGTGGGAGTTGTAAGTCGATTTACACAAAACCCAACATTTTTCACTGGAATGTTGTGATTCACAGTCTCAAATTTGTAAAAGGGAACCTACGATGGGGATTATTGTAAACAAGGGAAGTACTCAAGTCATAGGGAATTGTGATGTAGATTAGCCTGGTTTTCCGGTTGACATGAGATCTAACACAAAATATTGTGTGTTCCTTGGAGGGAATCTTGTAACTTGGAAAAGTCAAAAATAAAGTGTTGTTGTTCGATCTAGTGCAAAGGCTAAATACCGATCTATGGCCTCAGCTACATGTGAACTTGTGTGGCTTAAATAATTCCTTCAAGAGTTGAAATTTTGTGAAAATGAGCATATGAAGTTGTATCTTGACAACAAAGCAACTCTTCATATCGTCTCCACTCCGTGTTTCTTGAGAAAACAAAACATATAGAGATTCACTTTGTTAGAGAGAACCTATTGTCCAAGAACATTCTAACTAAATCCCTAAGAGGACGTAGGATTCAATTTATCTTTCCTAGCTTGGTGCATATGCTCTAGGGTTCAACTTATTATTCTTGTTGAAATGCCCATGCTTCATAGGACACTATTAACAATATGCACGATAAAACTAAGAAAAGGCATTCGGGGATCAGTGCAGGTGTCATTCAGAAGGTGCATGAGAAGATCATCAAAAGAATAAAAAAGAAAGCAGAATTTTTTTTATCCTTATCAGATGGGCTGGTTCAGATCATGCTCAAGGTATACTTTGATCTGGACCAATCAATTTCAATTGCTTTGGATTTTCCTTTGTGTGTCTAGCCTGAACTAATTCGGGTTAGTTTGTATAATAAGGAGATCAAGTTTATTATTAAATAATAGGAAATTAAAAAATTGAAAGAAAACAAAAATATGTAAGCAATAATTGACAGGTTGCAAATGCAAAATTATAAACAGTCGCATAATTTAACTAAACATTGGAACCTGTTGCAGATCTAGACCCGTTTGTGTAACCAATCTTCCAGTTTTCAACATGTTTTCAACAGCGGCACTGACTTGCTTTGACGAATTTTTATCCATAATTTTCTTAACTTGAGCAACTGCAATACCGTAGAAGCAAATAATAAAATGACTAGTTATATATAATTAAATAATTTGAAGACTATACATAAAGTCTCGAGATCGCTCCAGACACAGTAAACTACACCAATTAAGCACGCTAACCAAAAACTGAAGCAGACAGAACAATATAGGAATCCAAGAAACAGCAGGCCGAAATAACCAACAAGTATATACTTACTGTCGCTGATATCAAATTTCTGGCTCTTTTTATCGATTTCATCCATAATAAGCCTTCTTCCTTTTTGCAGCCAATCTTCCAATTTTTCCTGAGATAAAAAGTATGCAAATACAAGAAATCAACATTAAGAGATGGAAAGAAACGTGAACCAGAACATAGGATAAAGTAATAGAACTAAAAGCTGAAATGATAATGAACTTCCAAGATATATTGGAACAAGAGTGTCAACAAGAGAATACAATGGCCCTTCTACATCAGTTGTAGGGTCAAGTTTAAGAGACTCTAAAGATTTTATGTAATTGGGGTTTTATATGGAATTTGACCAATTCAAAAGGGCACAAATGAACAGGCGTTTCAGAAATTGAACCCTATTCCATTCTAAGTTTGAAACTAAAGTCAATATCCAAAAGCCAAATGGGACCAAATATAAACTTTAAGTGTATGTAATTAGGCCATTAAAATGAAAAACATTTATACCTTGATATAAAGTGTAATCAGATGGCCAGGGAGTAAAACCTCGTGATTTTGCAAGGAATCGGGATTGTCTGGAACTGACGTCTGGTCTATAAGCGAGAAAAGTTTCTGCAACATGAAGCTAAAGCGGGAAAAAAGGAGGACCCCAACAAAACGAAAAATGTGAGAAAACTATACATAAATCATTTACAAAAAGTATTTCTTGTCCACAAAGAAGAACATAATCAGACTATTTAAAAGCATCACATAAATTAGAAGAGAAAGTGGCTAACATGAGAAGATTGAATTTGTCGAAATTCTCATCCAGATGAACTAATATGCAGTCCTTCAAAACAGCTTCAGCCACCTAGAAACCAAAGAACTTCATAAAATCAATGGAAAATGTCTTAATTTTTATTTTTTTAAGAACATAAAATATTTCTTTCAAGCAGAATATGGGGTGGGGCTTAAAAATAAAGTGAAAATTTTGTCGTCTGGATTATCTCTCTCTACCTTTATACAATGTGTTAGAATCCTTAAAGGGGCAAGTTTTCTTCCTCTAAGTCTGTATGACTCTTAGTTTCGCCTACAACTAATTTGAACACCTACCTATAAACTTCGAAAACTTCATAAGATGGAACAATTTTTTGAATAACCCCTTGTTGTTGGCTTAGGAATTCAAACAATTTTAATTTCAACATCCAAAATCCTCAAACTCAAGTTTACAACTTCAACACACTACCAATGAACTGACACTTGCAAGGAGGAACTAATATTAGTCGTAAGAGGCTCTCATAAAGAAAGTCATTGGTTATCCTTTAAGATTCTCCTTGTATTTGTTTTTCCTATTTCCAAAAGAGAGATTGTTGTTTTCTCTTTGGAGCTAGAGAGAAAGGTATATAATTTTCTTTCTTTTAATAAAATTACATTTTTTTTCTATTATCTGTTTTGTTCCTTTTATTTTTATCTTTTATTTTAGTTATGAGTACTTGTGCAATTATTCTGAAACCCAACGAAAGGTACTATATGTTCCATGGACTATATTTTCCGCCGGACGTGTCCAACCTTTGGTGATGCTGATTGGGCATCTAATATTGATGAAAACGTTCTACTTCAGATGCAGACATCTTTCGTGGTCCCAATTTAATATCTTGATGGTCCCACATGCAGTTAGTGCTCGTTCTAGAGCAGTAAGGCTGAGTATAGAAGTCTGGCACAAATTTCTACTAAATTAACATGGATTTCTACTTTGCTCACTCGACTACAAGTTTCATTTACTACTTGTTATTCTTTCTCAATTTGGATTTGACAGCAGTAAATGTGACTCTTCACTTTTTGTTTACAGAAAACAATCTCAGGTTATTATTTGGTATATCTTGATGATATTATAACCAATGACATCTCTATTACTCATTCAACAAATTACAACCAACCTTCCCGCAGATTTTTCTACTAAAGAATTTGGTTATCAAGACGATTTTCATGGCCTTGAAATTAAAATCTTCTGTGAAGTTTTTTCTTCTGACTCAGCAAATATTTTTGAGACCTGCCTTACAAAAGCTCATTCCATTTCTTTCCCTATGGGTTTATAATTGCATGTTATCCACGTTTGGAGTTGATCTATCTCCCTACCCTACCTTATATGTTTTAGATGCAGCCATCTTTCTTGATCCCAATTTAAAATCTTGACGGTCCCACAAGCAGTGAATTGGTGCTCGTTCTAGCACTAAGGTAAGTATAGAAGTCTGAAAAAAACTTCAACTAAATTAACATGGATTTCTTCTTTGCTGACTGGACTGCAAGTTTCATTAAATTGTTGTGTATATTGCTCACAATCCCGTGCTTCATAATCACACTAAACACATTTTCCTTGTGCGGGAAAAGATTAAGGCATCAAAGCTCTTCATTTATCATATACCTGCTCTCGATTAATGGGCAGGTGTGCTAACCAATCCTCTATCTTCAACTCGTTATGCTTTTCTTAGAGACAAACTCAATGTGTAAAGTTTTTGTTATGAAAAATCTTCTCCTTGAGTTTGATGGGGGGTGATAATTGTTAAAGGGAACAACTGTTAACCTTTACTGTTACAGCTCCTAGCTTTTACAGCTGTCAGCTATTACTAACAATAGCTTTTCTTGTAAGCGGTTACCAATAAATAATCTTGTGACCTTATTTTAATGTGTGTTAAAATAATTAATAGTTCATTTTGTTTCTCTCCTTTCTTCAACAAAAATAATTTGGGACTTTTGGGCATTGGAAGATTCAACCCTTAGAAGTTTCATACATAGGAACTGTATTTCAGGGAGGAATCCTCATTTCTTTTTAAATGGATATCAGGTTTATGTCAGGCTTGTTCATGTCAAATTAGACTAAAGTGCAGCACATATTAATCTCTCCAAGGATGGAAGTGTAATATTTCAATGTACAGAAGTCGATTAAATTTGAACATTTTTCATGAGGGAAGTATAATTCAACATTAATATATAATGAAAACATAAAGACTTTTCATGTCAAATTAGACTAAAGTATAGCAAACACTAATCTGTACAAGGAAGGGAATTTAGTATTTCAAAATAAAGGGCAGTTAAATTTAAACATTCTTCAAGAGGGAAGTATAATCTACCATTATTAATATAGAATAATGAAATCAAAGACTTACAATAGAATAACTGGCTTGCTTAAGTTCAGGCATAATAGGTTGGAAGTGCTCTCCTGATATAAAACGAATAGTTAGTACAAAAATATACAAATTGTTTGGCAAAGGGACCTTGAAGAGTGCCACAATAATTACCAATATACTCTAGACATTGATCTTGGGTGAATAGAGACAAATCTCGAAGTTCATCTAAGATTATTTTTGCCCTTTCACCAACAAGCTGGGTCCCAACAACACCCTTTCCCTTTGCATACTTTTCATTATAGCAACTTGTCAATTTTACATAAATTTCACGATCAGATGTCTTAATGAGGGCCTGTTACAGAAGACCATTAACACCATAAATAAATCCTCCAAAAACAAAAACCAAATAATGGAGAAATAAGATGACTACAGGAAGCTAGAGAGTAAGACAGAATTTTATTGTAAATTAATAGAGTCAGCAATCATTACCTTCAAAACAATGCCAACAGGAAGTAAGTATTCTCTTCCTCTTAACCTGAAAAATGATTATCACGAATACATATGTCTACTTACATCTCAAATCATGGTAATTCTTCTAGGAATGCAAATTATAGTTTGGACTAGGTGTTCTAATCAACAAAAAGGCTGTTTACCAGAAACCAAGTCTTGCACTCCCATTACGAAGGTAATACAATCGTATTGATAATGAGGACTGATCAGCTCTTACACACCTAACCATTAAAACATAAAACTTAAAAAGAAATCATGCTAAAGTATTAAACAATGGGTTAAACACTGAAGAAATCAACATATTTCACTTTTGGCAAAAGCAAAATGGCCTAATTGCTGAAAAAGATGGAAAGAAAAGATAGTGTTCCATGAATGAAGAAAATTTAAACAGTAATGAATGCATTGGACATCTAATTCCATGCATACCAAATAAAAAGCATTAGATATTAATATAATATAATTGTAGAAGGAAATTTTTTCCGATGAAAACACCATTAGAATATATGGCTGGACATACTGCCATTTAGGACTAGTTAACCAAAACTAACATTGGTCAATCAGTTATACACTATCTTTGAAAGAGACTAACCACTCTTAGTGTAATCATAAGAAATTACAAATATGTCAACCATCTTGTCCTAAATTGAATTTGCCCACTTTTTATAAAAAAGTAACCCATTGGAAGAGAAGATAGAGAACAAGGAAAAGGGAGCAAATAAAATATGATAGAATTAATTAAAGATTATCATCTTTTGACTTCTAAGTAACAAATTTAGTTAATGCATATATATTGCTACATTTTTCAGTGATGCTAAGGCTGCTTTGGGTTGGGATATATATTAATTGTTTATAAAACCCATAGAAAACTATTTACCACAAAAGTTGTACAAAATTACTCTTTATAAACCCCATACAACACTCTTCTCTTGATGCACATGCAAGAAAAAAAATATTAGAGTGACATGCAAGTTTTTTCAGTTACAAACCTTATTACAACTGCTTTATCAGTGTATCCTTCTCGCCTTTCACTAAATGAATTTCGCACCATACTCGTTGGCTACAACATGTAAGGAACAAGAAAAGGAATTAATAAAGCTATGACAAGGGAATGAGAAATCCACGATTAGCTTTATGCAGAAAATAGGTAAGCATACAACTTTACAGGCTTACTCAATGCAAGCGAAGAACATAACACAAAATTGCTTACATAATTCCGTTTTGGCATAATTAACAGTCGGATAACCCTCTCAAGGCCATTCAAGACGAAGTAGCTGGAAAAAGAAATGGTGTTTGATAAACCAATTATCAGCAAACAATCTTGAAACAAACTAAGGAATGGAATGGAACAGCATTTTTTAAGTTTTAAGTTAAAGTTTATGTTGTGAAGAACAAATATGAGCTTGCACAACTATTCAAATTTAATTAGCTTTAGCTCTCATAAGTCAGAAGCTTACAAAGCCTAAGGTAAAATGAGGAAAGAGACCAGACCAGACCATCAATGTAATATTATAATAAAATGAACTTGAGTCATAGGAGCTCTTCTATTATAATACTACATGAAGGACCAACTCTCCTAAATGCAGGCACATAATTTATATTTCAAAAGGAAACATTGCACGTAAAAGAGTTTATACAACTAAGAAGTTCATCTTTATCATAATATTATGTATTAAGTTTCACAGACAGGGTTTAACCACTTACCCACCCATTTCCGATGCTTCTTCCTTGTAGGACACAAGTTTTTTGGGGTCAGCACCTCTTAAGTTGCATAACTTTGACTGCAGCAGTACAGGCAAAAGAAAAACATTCAACACAACTGTGGAGTTAGATAATTAAAAACTAATTTTGTAGCACAACTAATAAGGTTTGAAGCACAGTAGTACTTAAAACAACTAACCCATACATAAAAATGCACGAGAAAATATGCAAAACAAAAATTTGTGTAGAAATAGAGCGGGTTTATAAACAAGAAACAACTTGTTAGCTTATAAAAGCATATGAATTAATAATGTAAAATTCAATTTATCACGTTTTCCAAAGGGTATGTTAGAATAAGTATTAAAATCTGAGTAGAAAGTAGTTGTATTGAGAACTGCTTCCTGCTGTATCTGAGTTAAACCTAGTTGTATACCTAGGATTCTAGTGTAGTCTTTTAATCTTTCATGTTCTTATTGTATCAGATTTCTATCATTATAAATAAAAGATCATAAGAGGGGCCTTTCAAGCCCTCCAAAAATATATTTTTCTCTCTTTTTTAATCTCAAGTGGGTAAAATGATAACATTACAAAGTGTTTATACCAAGGACTAAAAATAGCTTAAAATGCTGGAGGATACAGAAACAGATGGCAAGTTTTAAGTTGTTGCGGCAGTGGAAAATTCATGCTGCTCCTTCAATTTGGGACAAAAAGAATAGCTTCCAAGGATACAGAACATTTGAATCTTTATTTGGCACAGAGAATATGGGTTCTATCATGGAGCTTTTCTTGGTAGACATGTACAGGAATCAGAACAGGCTATAGCATCAATATTCAACTCTTTTTTTTTCATTTTGCCGTAAGTGGATACTGTACAATAGATGTTTTTTTTTTATTTGCTGGGATTTCATTTCTGTGAATCACAAATAAATGTAGCTACTAAATCTACGTTAAAGTATAGGCTTTAATAAAAGTGTGCAGTACTGAAAAACTAAAACGTGCACAGCCACAACAAATATTAGCTTGACCTCGTTGCTTTGCATTGTCAATGCACAGAAATTAATTAGCTTTCTCTAAAACTAAACATTAAGCCAAAAACTTACCTACAACAACAAACAACCTAGCACACAAAGAATAAAATATAGTGAAATTAATAAGCTTGCGCTAAAACTGAAAATTAAGAGAAACACTTGCATACAAACAAACAAGCACGCATAGAAAAAAGTTCTACAAAAAATTATTTTTTTGTAACAACTTTATAAAAAAAATCACAGGTAAATAGGTCCTTAATGCTCTTTCTTTTTATAACAGAATAAAAATTATTCATACACATGCCACAATAAACAGCTTCACAAATTAAAATGGCAAACTCAAAGTGCACATTTGAAAAGTACATTGTGAATCATTACAAGTAAATCTTTCCTGCCACTTGCATCCACCCAGAACTATTTCTGCTCTCCAACCATCATAGAAGCAGAAATAAAAAATAAATACATTTCACTCTCCTCTTTATATACAGACAAACAACAAAACCTACGAAAACGGATACTTCCACACATCTATATTTATTTCATTTCATAATGTATAAAGTAAAAACTTATCATTTAATACTTTATGGGAAGTAAACAAACCTGCAACATTATGGGAAACTGTCCAAAATTTAAAGTTTCTCTAATAACAGGTCCATCATTGTATTGAAAGCAAACATCTATAGTTAGCTTTCCTGTATAAGAAATCTTTGCCTGTCTACACTGCTCACAAAAAAAAAAACATCACAAACTAAATCAATCACTAAATTAAAAATAACAACAACAATAATAAAATTCTGAATAATATAAAGTACGAAATCTTAGAGATTGAAACTTGCTTCAAACGGAAGTAAAGCTTCCTTCATCGTCCTCGAAATTCGCTCCTTCTGCGGTGGATACATAACTGGATTCTCCAACGAAAGTAACAACCAAGTTAAGAGAACAAACACCAATCACATCATCATCTCTATGTGGATCCAAGTAAATGCAAGTCCCTCAACCCGACTAAACTACTCTATAATCATTTTCAAGAAAAGTGGGAAATTCCATTTTTCAAGAAGAGGAATGGAGCTAATACTCTCATAAGGTAAAACTAACTAATGCAATCAATCTCCATCGAAGCTCTCACATATAACTCCTCCAGAAACTGAAGTAAGTAACTTTATTTTATCTTATAGACAAGCTTAATTCATTTTACCTCATTATCTTTTTTCCCTTTCGTGTAGATAAATATGTTCAAACAGGACTTAAGAAAGTTTAACAACTTTGCAATAACTACCATTCCAACTTTATATAGTAGTAAAAGCTAAACACGCATAAACACGAATGTTATGGAGAAAATCGATAGCGTTTTTCATCAACAAAGAAAAAGGATATTTCTAAGCTTTGTGGCAGTTAACTCGTCGAAAACCTCGACGGCTTTGATGTGGCGGATAGCGGTGTCCAATCCAGCGTCTACCATGTGATCGAAGGACTCTATATGATGCTTAAACAGCTCTCTGAGCGCCTCGAAATCCGGTACCGAACCTGGTTTAACCACCATCTTCGCTGCTATCCAAGTCGAGTTATGGCCTCGCCGGACGCGCCAAGTATGTCTGCGGAGAGGAGGTTGTGACGGCGGCGGAGTGGTGGTTGAAGGGAGGGAGAAGAAGGTGCGGCGGAAGCTTGAGAAAAAGAGGTTTGAATATGTAACCTTTGGGAAAATAGGATACACAATATACCTAATATCACTTTCGCGCCGTTGTACTTTAATAGTGTTTGGTTTAATTAAAATAAAAATATCAAAATTATCTAATTTTCATAATATTATAATTAAAATTTATATGTTAGTAAAAAATAAGTTAAGGTGACTAAATACATCATAAAAGGAAACTTGTTTATTATTACCTTCCATTGGCAACAAAGGGATGTTATCACCGACATATTATCATAATTATAAATTAGTTTATTATACTAGTATATTATTTGTGTAAAATAATATAGTTTTTTTCTTAGAGTTCTATTATTTAAGTTGTATTCTAAATAGACATGTCAAAGTGAGTCAACCCGGCTCACACGGATTGGTTCACCACGAGCCGGGTTGGAAATGAGTGAACCCAACCCGATTCACTTTTTGGTGAGCCAGAAATTTTGCAACCCAGTTCAACCCACCACAAGTTGGTGGGTTAAGCGGGTTGGCTCACCAACCCACCTAATTTTTTTTTTTTAGTATTCAAATATTTAAATAAATTTTTAAGTAACCCATGAGATGACAATCATAGTAAAATCAAGAACCAATGTTTTGATCATGTTCACCACCAATATATGAAGAATTATTTTCAAGAAAGTATCCATTAGTCTAAGAAAGCATGACTAATATTACAAATTTTTTGTCATACTATTCAACAAAATATAAATAAAAAAACGTTTTCATGCTAATTTAAAAAAAATTGTTTGTAAGACGGTTACTTGAGTAATTTACTATAAAGATTATAGTTAAAGATTAAAGTATCAACATATATATAACTTGACAATCAAATTAATTAAACATTCAAACTATTCAAATATAATTAAGCAACATTCTAGCATTTAAAAATATGAAATTGTGAACAAATATAATAGGAGTAGTAAATAATTATTAAAAAATTAAAAAAAAAAATTAAAGAAAATTTAAAAAAATTTAAAAAAATTGTAAAAAAAATTTGGTGGGTTAAGTGGGCCAACCCACCTTCAACCCGGCTCGAACCCGTTTAACCCGTGGGTTAAGTGAGCCGGGTTGAGTTCAACCCACCTTTGAAAAAGTTGAATTTTTCTCAACCCAACCCGGCTCGAGCCCGTGGTGAGCCGGGTTGGCTCACGGGTTGAAACCCATTTTGACATCTCTACTACATCCCCTGTGGTCGGGTTTTAGTAAATAACATATACAATATCGATGTTCATTATAGGTTCTAATCAGTGGGTGCACGTTACGGCCTTGTGCATGTATCTTGTTTCATGAGTGTCACTTAGAGACTTGCCCATGTCTCACAATGGCGGCCCCACCATCACATACCTATAAAATAAGCATAATAATACACACACCCCTACAATAATTGTCATTGGGTTTATTAAGAGGTATTTTATAAAATAATGCACATACCTCAACCATTGGGTTTATAAAGAGGTATTTTATAAAATAAGCATAATAATACACATACCTCAACCTTATTATTGTCACAATTTATAGTACATCTCGCCATAGGAATGAGACATAAAATTTAATCAAATTGTGTGGTGTACTTTAGTCAACAACAACTTCGTTGTTACCCATTGAACTCCATTCCATGGGATCGCCATTCATGTGAAGATGGGTGTCCATTGATGCAACTAATTTATGGGCTATAGTCTCATTCCCCTCGACGACTTAAATTCTTGTTGTTGATGCATCAACCCTTTGATAAGCAGATCTGCAACATTTCTTTCTAACCTGACAAAGTCAAGAGAGATAATATCATGAGTAATTAAGTTTCTAATATATTTGTCTCTCATTCTCATATGTCAATTTTTCAATTTCATTGACATTTTTACTAAAAACTTTAAATATAATAATTTGATTGTCAATATGCATTGGAAAAAAGAATAATTTATGCTTGCATGGTAAATCATGAGAACAATTTTTAACATATTTCCATGATAGTTCACCTCCATCCAAGGTTAAAACTTAACCATAACCAACAATTGATTTTTTTCATCAAAATCAATATCCAATTTACATTAAAAATATCATTCAATAATCTCAAGAAATTGGACATATTGCCATAATATAAGAAACACAAATAATATTACACTAGATGGCAAAATAGTTCTCGAGGTATCACAAACAAATTTAGATAATTTATCATTTGAAGGAAACATCTCTAGAAATTTATCAGAATAAATAACCAAAGATTTTTTTTTTATTCTCATTAAGATGTATATTAACCTTTACAAGACACCCCCACACTTTGAAATATTTTTAATGTGGTTCTTTTTTCTTTCATAACTCATAAAAAGTTTTATCACAACTCTTTATGTTCAAAATATGGTAAGCTGAATATAAAGTTTCACTAATATAATGTTAGGCAAGCTAGAACTTGTAGAATAACATTTACCATATCAAAACATTTTTTTTTCTTTCTTTCACTACACCATTATATTAACACCATGCATTATATGAAGATGTTACATAATGAATAGTACCATGAGTTTCACACAAAACACTCATTTATATATACATGTTTTGTCATTTCTCTATTTAATTAATTTTGTACCTCAAAAATTTCATAATTTGAATGGTCTCTAACCAAACTTCTCAACAATTATAATAATAGCATGTCATATATCAATACTTTCAACATATGTGATAATCAAAGAAAAACTACTAAATATTTTGTTATAAGATAAAGGTCCTTAACTCAAACAAACCATCACAAATATATTATTTACCAACCAAATAACATTATCTATAAATAATAATTTTGAATTCATAAATTTGATAAAGATTATATTTATCATCAGTCATTTTTTTTTTTTCATATCAATATCAAGATTTTTTTTTTCTTTGCAAATGCAAAGTTTCACAACTCAAAACAAATTTTAGTATGGCAAACATTTCACAATTATTTTCATACAAAACACTTAAAATATATACATTATATAGAACATCTTTATCAATGGTAAGAATAGACAATATTAAAGCATAAATTAATATAACAACATAAACATTAGCTATAGACATCACAAAAAAAATTATTCAATGAGCAGGAATATCATTTATCCATAATTTTATTTATTGTTCCCAATAGAAATAGAAAAAATTATACACATCAATTTTTAGGCTTAGTTGAAACTGATTTAATTATAACCATAAGAAACACATTAGTTCACAAAATGTGTTTTGCAGTCTTCAACTTTATATTGTTTTTAATTTTAGAATTGAATACAAATGAGTAATCAAAAAATAGAAATAACAAGATATTATTTTTCTCTCTAAGAATGTTAGAAAATGATTACTCAAATAATATTAATAATAATATAAATATGAAATAATATAATAATAATACAAAGACAATATATAAAACAATTAATATTAATCAGAGATCAACAATTATAATAACAATAATAAATAAAAGATAAAAGGTAAGGAGTAGAAATATCCTGAGTTGAGGCACGCATAACGCTATCCTTAGAGAGAAAACGCCCCTACTGCACAGGGCTAAACAAATATATCAATACACAATCATATGTGTTTCTTGTCATATGCGTTCCTCTCCAAAGATACAACAACACGTCAGATCGATCGAGTGCAGCGAAGGATCTCCGAACCTTATGAACACCACTGTCTTAAAGATAATATAGAGTAGAAAAGAAAAACACTTTTAAGAAAGACTCTAGTGTTTGTTATCTTTGTTGTTGTATGCTTCCCCATGCACCTAGGTGGTATTTATAGGTAACAAAAGGAGACAAAGGAGTAAATAATAATAAGAATATAGTCGTTGGCCATTAAAAGCATTAACCCATAAATTAAAGGTCTATAAAAACTTTAGTAACAGTAAGTTTTTTATTTTAATTATTTATTTTTTAAATTATAATAAAATATTTCCAGCAGCGAAAACTGTTTTCTGTTTTTCTCCATGTAAGTTGAGCAAAACCTCCATCTCTTTTCTGTTTCCATTCTGTTATGCAGTTTTGGCCTGATTTTGTTTGTGGTCATGGCCTCAATATTGCTCTTTTGTTCTTGGTTGCTAGCTCCTTAAGTAGTAGTTGTGCCGTGGTGCTCTACTATTGAAGCTCGATTTGCTGAGTTAATCCATGTCCAGGTAAAGGAAGCTAGGGCTTTTTAATGTTTTCGAATCATATTAGTTGTTTTCAGCTATGGTTTTGTGTTCAAATGCTTGGATGATGATTTTGGTGGTGTGATAATATGATGTATGTGTTTCTGGATGGATTTCTATTGTTGCATGCAAGAGCGGAAGAGAATCTGCTATTCTCACCCAAGTGAGAATCCTCTAGCCTAAGCGAGAATAGCAGAGAACTCCCTTTTGCCTCTACACGAGTTGTCGCTTAAGCGAGAAGTTTCGCCCAAGCGAGAGTAGGCTCGCCTAAGCGAGAAGATCTAGCTTAAGCGAAGGGACCCTGTCGCTTGGGCGAAACCTCTTAACTTGAGCGAGAACGAGGCAAATTGGTTTTAAGCTCACTGATTTTCCCATATGGTTGATTGAATTACACTTAAAAGCATGAACCTGTGACTATGTATGTTTGATGTGATATAATGAGACTGAGATATTGAGGTGCTTGGTATGAAATGAATTATGAATTAATTTGTTAGTTGTGCATTGACATGAGAATATAATGCTTGAGATTACATATGGATTTGGTGTGAGAATATGGATGTGGTATGAGCTAAACGTAATTCCATGAGACTCTTGGCGAGATTTTATGGTGGTGTTGTAGTGTATATAATTAGACAAGGATTCAAGGTTGTATCCTAAAGGTCTAAAGAATCATTCAATCTCTCATAGAGCAGACTGATTTAAGTGGTGAGAGTAGTAGGAGGTCCTAGTCTTTGGGAGCCTTAGATGATCATGGGCTAATCTTGTGCGTGGTAGCGTGAAACCCACCACAAGTGCAAGCATCTAGTGAATCCGATCTTTTTATATTTATCCAGATATTGAATTGGAGGGTCTTGCATTGTTTACCATCACATGCCTTGTATGCTTACTGAACTTTCTCTAAGTAACCCCATAATTCCAACTCTAAATGATTCTCTGAACATCTTTAATTGATACTCATAAGAACGACACTTTTGCTATTCAACAAGAACTGGTTGTCGTAGTAATACTTTAGGTCGTGAGTAAGATAGTTATTTTCACGCACCTCTTATCCTTCATAAGTATCACTTGTCGTCATCTCGTTGCACTACTTTGATCAACACACAAAGTCACTTATCTGTTTACTCAAAATGATGCTCCTTTCATGTCTGCCGTGACAAGGAATCAATCATCGCTGAGAAACCTTCCTCCAAAACTTCTATGGAACTTGCAAAACCCTTTTGACTCCCTTGTTTATAGCCTTAACATCCTATTTTCTCAACATCGCATCCACCCTTTTTAAACCATATGTCTTACTAGTCACTCCGACCTTTGTCAATACTCCTCTCGAACATTCTAAGGACTCTCTTCACACTTGGAAAACTCGCCGCTAAACCTTGATGATACCGCTAACCTGTTTGAAATTTCTTACCTTCATCATGTTTTCACCCCTTACAACCATAGGCCAAAAAGTCTATCCTCCCTTATCCAACGTTTACCCTTGAACAGTCTATCCTCCCACTTCCTCTCCTTTAAGATTCACTAGACTTGCAGTCATCCTTGTCGTTATATTTAGTATAAGCCACTACTTCTCCAACATCTCCCACACTTCCGTATTTACTTCAAATTCTCAGTAGGAACTATCCAATTAGAAATTATTGGCACAAGTCCTCCTTCAGACACCAATACAAAAGTGAACTCCACCACACCAAGGTTAATTTCTAATACTTACTCCAGAATACGTCTACAAACTCTTCTGCTACCGCGATCCTTTGTGTATATTATTCACTTTCCTTTATCAGATGACTCCGATTCACATGACACTCTGCCCCCCCCCCCCCCACTATTTAGTTTGATTCGTACTTCATACGCAATCACTGACTTATCTCTTTTAAATCAAAGAACACCACCTTGTTGGTCATCTCGCTCATCGGAATGAGATTGAGAAAATAACTAATTCACCTTTGAGACTATGTTCCAACCTTGCAAAGAAAACAATTCAAATTGGGTTTGAATTTAAACGTTTTGATCACCACGAAGGCACCACACACTCGAGCGAATCTTCACTTGGTCGCTACTATAACAAAAACCACCTCTTCAAACTCAGCTCGTTCTTGCAGACAACCATGACTCCTATACCATACTGGCGACATCAAAGAGTGTACGACCCTAAGCGAAGCCAAAACCCATAATCCAATCACCACCTTTGTAACATGTATCTTTTAAATTAGGTCACCTGTGCTGGCCACTTTAGTGCCAATCCTCGCAAACACTCTCATAGCTACTCAAAAACTTTTGCTTTCCTTTCCCCTTTCCTCGTGTTGTGACATTACTAATTGTCCTTCCCTACAAGAACAAACTTAACTATATGTTCCTCCTTCTGATGCTTGAAATCGTCCATCTCATATCCAATGTCAATCCCTCCTCTTTTGTGGGCCATTTTACTTAGAACATCCCTTTTCCTCCTAACTTAGGTAACTACTACTGTTGAGAAGACTCGACTACTCCTTTCGGAATTGATCTGGTATATAACTCCTAATATACTCCTTTCTCCTATAACATCATCACACTTGGCTTATCTTCAAAGCTCTGCCTCCCATAAGCTTCCATCTTCACGTCTGCTTTCCATATACAGTTCAGGGCCTCCACCCTCAACCTCAAACCTCCCACACTGTTACCCTTCGAACATTATACATGGTCAGGGTGTAAAATCAAGTTGATTTCTCAAACCTTGCCTCATGAGCACGCACCAATATCTTCTCATATATTAATCTCTAAGCTCAACTCTTCTTCTAAAAATTGTGGTGTACGATCTTAGAACTTGATCTTGTACCTCTCTCTCAGCCCAAAGCGTTGCTTCTTAACTTTCAACATCATTTCTCAACCCTTTAAACCAAGACTCAACTTTCATCATCTATCAATATACAATCTTCTACATCTTCGCACCTTTGAGACAAAAGATTTCCTCCTAGGCCCAACCAATCTTTGTAAGGGTGAGTAGGTCAAGTTTCCCTCATCGCTACAGACACAAGACACAAAACACATAGGCATAATAGGACAAACTAGAACATACAAGGCAACACTCCATCATCTACAGACATCCAAACCTTTTGTCTGTCACCCTTCCTTCCCCAAACCATTAGAATTAAGAAAGGAAAACAACATTTGATCTAGTCATGAGTGTGCACCCTCATCACTTTATCAAGACATTTTTTGTTCTTAATACTTTTGGTTTCGCTGACAACCTTGACTAGACTTGGCAACTTACGCCCGCGAGGCATGACAAACCCACAACCTCAGGTGATCCTAAGGACAACCTGGCTCTGATACCATTAATGTAACGTCCCATTTAATTAATAAACCAAATTAAAAGGAAACGTCACGTAGAATAATATGTTAAGCAGTCCTGGAGTACAATCACAACTTCGTACAGTAACCAAGGCACACCACGATGCCAAAATAAAACATAGAGGAATAACGACAAAGTTTTCAAAAAAAGGAAAGCCCAATCAGCACAAGAAGTCCAGCCCAGGAAGACTATGCAGCGGATTCATCTCTCCCCTGTTGACCACGATTTCCTCTCGCATCTGCTCCCATCAATAAATTGATGAGCATCGCAAAAGTAGAAGAACAACATACAAGCAATCAAACAAGCAAAGGGTAAGCTAAAGCCAAAAAGATTTTCATCATGCAATCAGGTATACTTTCACAGTCCAATATACATACAACACCCAAGCATGTTCTGACTTTCAAATCAATACACTAAGACTCGACTCGACTCATCCGGATACATATAACTTGGTCAGATTCAGCGGATGCTTGCACTTGTGGTGGATACCTCTGCTCATCCCCGAGCTATGTGTTACAAGTGTTACAATGAATCAATTCCCTCACACACAAGGTTAGCCCTTAATGAGTTTCAGGCCTCCTGCTACTCTCACCACAGGAGTCAGTCCGCTCTAAGTGAGACTAACTGACTCCTTAGAGTTTCAGGATGCAATCCTTACCTTGAATCCTTACCGAGTTATATAGATGGGGCACCACCATGGACACCCACTAAAAGGGGCCATGGAATTACATCCCTATCACTGAAGCACGACCCTGAAATCTCACCTAGAGATTCCAAGGAATTACGTACTAACACAAACCAATCATACTCAATCAATCAAGAAAGATTTATCATGCACATAAATCTCATGCCAACCTTTTTAACCAAATCCTCATTCATATTTGATGTTGAATCCATTCCAACTCATCATTCCCAATCCATGAATATAGAATTTCACCTCATACCAATATCATGCCATTTTGATACCAACCATTTCATTGAAATCACATGCCAAGATTTATCCAAGCTCATCATTCACAACTCATACACCCTCTTACTCATGCATATTCACTCATCTCATGCTTTAACATAGCAATCCAACTTAACATCACATTATGCAAATGATTTAGGGATTTTAGAAATAAAACTGCAACTTGTGTAAACTCAGAAAATTTTTGTATTTATATTCAAATTAAATATGATTGAATCAAGAACCAAATGAAGTGAGAACAACCTTAATTGAATAACTATAAAGAAAGTTGTAAACCAAACAAGCAACAAGGTCAATGTTGTCAACAACTAAACTACAATGATCTTGCAATAAAAACTTCTCTCACTACAGAGCTCTGATTCAAGATCGGACCGATCAAAGTCAAAAACTATGTGTTAAGGATCAGCTGTTAAAATATCAGCTCGATCCAACGATTAATGAAGTAGTAACGTTCATTTTACGCAAAGTGTGCATTGTTGTCAACAACCAAACTACAATGACCTTGCGATAAAAACTTCTCTCACTACAGAGCTGTGATTAAAGATCCGACCGGTCAAAGTCAATAATTTTGTGTTAAGAATAAGCTGTTAAAATTTCAGCTCGATCCAACGGTTAACGCAGTAGGAATCTTCATTTTACGAAAAGTGTGCAATGCAGAAAAAAAGTAGCGCCACATCAATCAAACATACTCGCACACCATACATTTTTATTCGACCAACAACCTCATTCAAGCATCACAGTCATACAAACAGACCAAAAATCGGCAAATTAACTTTAAATACATAAACCCTAGCTTCCCTTACCTGGAAATAAGCTAGCAAGGACTTCGACACCCAATAGCCGAGCATGGCAGCTCACGAAACAAATTTATGAACTGAACAAGATAGTGGAACAGATTTTAAAATGAGTTTACTACGAAACCCTAACTGGAAAATATGAAAATATGCCTAGAGAGGAGAAGTATGAGCTGGAGAATAACTTACGTGGAGCAAGAAATGAGGTTGAGCTACTTGACCAAGATTGGGGCTAAACTCTAGCAGAGTCTCTTAGGAAAAATGAGAGTTTGAGAGTACTGTTTCTGCAAGAATGACATAAGTGAGAGGGGTTTGGCTGCCTTAGGGGCCTTGGACACCCTATGGGCCAGCCCTTAGGCCCATTAAATTAGGGGCAGTCCTTTAAAATTTAGGGCAGAAAAAGAGGGTTTTACAGGCAACATCAAACATTATTTCTTTTAAATAAATTTTAAGTCACTAAATTACATACTTTAATTATATATTATCTTTAGTCATTTTTATTAATATCTAAATTGTAATAATTATGTGAGATCTTAATTTTCTAATCTTTAATAACTTTTCCTCTAATATCGTGGTTGTTTGCAATATTTGAAAATTAATTTTGAATCAATCTTCATCTTTCTATTTTTTTACTTTTGTGTTGGAAGTCTCGACAAGAGATAAGGCGACAATTTTATATAAATGAGATGCAAACTTCACCTTACAAGTCGATTTGTGAAGTTGAATTAGTTTTAAAATCCACTATTTAACATGATATCAGTCTTATCGTTTAAAAAAATTTATCATAACGAACCGATGCATTATTATTATAACTAAAATGTACAATAGTTAAGGCTTATTGTTCTATCATTATTAGTATATATATAAACATACAACATTGATAACCTCCAAATAATTACAACCATATATCGCAAGAATATTTCAAAATTTCTAACGTTTGCATTAGTAAATTCTTCGAAACTATAAACTATATATCAAGTAACTAACAAATATAAGAAATCAAACTAACTAAAGGATTCTAAGTGTCTACCATTACTGCACAAACTTCATAAATGTTAAGCTTACATCGACTACAAATAATAAAATGAAATAAAATTTCTAAAACATTCTACAAAAAATGTAATTTCGCTTAAAATTATTCTCTTAACATCCACTAAAAAATATTTAACTTTTATTCTCATGATAAACCATCAATGAAACTGTGGATTATAATATAACTATAAAACTGTGGCTTAAATCTGTTACATATTTTTTCTTGTTATGGTATATGAAATGAAAAATAAAATAAAATCAAAGAGCAACAAATTTTGTGTATAGTGTTAGTGTACATGAGGTGAGACACATTTGGCGCCAAAACTCAGCGGGTTTGGGATATATTGTACGCTTTAAATTAATAATTGAGGATATTTATTAGAGAGGGGAATACGGTGCCGTACGTTACTAGCGAAGGAAGCAAAAGCTAGATTCTCAGAGGATAGAACTGTGAAGCACATGGTCTCACACCGCATTAATAGACAGAAGTGGATGCCAACCTGGAACTTGTCGTACAGGTGAGGCAGAAATTATTAAAGACTAAATTTTAAATTTCTCAGTATTTCTTAAAAAAAAAATGGTTAAATTGTTCCATTGGTCCCAAATTTCGTATGAAAATTTGAATTTGGTCCCTCATTTGGAAAAAGTGTTAAATAGGTCCCTAATTTTGGAAAGTTGTCTCAACGAAGCCCCTTCCGTTAAAAATGCAGAAACGGCGTTAAGAGCACAGTGACGTGGATATGGTGGACGGAACTGAACAGTGAAGTGGCATATTGCATGTGGTACACGTGGAAATTATAAATGGTTTAATAATTACTGTTATTAATAGGTTGTAATAAAACTGTAATTAAGCTGTAATGTAATAGGTTTTGGGATTAAGCTGTAATTAAGCTGTGTAATAAAACTGAAAGTGAAAGGGTTGAAAT